>ERZ1370068.4640-contig-370_pt1 | contig 35595 bp, 35 predicted proteins | sample MGYA00561227_ERZ1370068 | MGnify/ENA primary metagenome ERZ1370068 (study PRJEB38410, sample SAMEA6850437) | metagenome | study: Metagenomic assessment of the ecological functions of the soil: analysis of the soil microbiota associated with the... | reverse complement strand
ATTCGCGTTATCGCCCGTCTTCTTGCCCAGGAGGCTCGGCGAAACTCCGGTAGCGGCCCCGAGGCGTCAGCTCGACCAGCGCGTCCTTCTGCTCCGATTTCGTGAATCGGCTTCCCTTCGCGTTCAGCCGGACGTAGTCGACCAGCACCGCGTCGCCCAGCGCCGCATCGCGCTCGACGGGGACCCACTCGGCGGTCGCTGGCAAGCTCCTCCAGGGCCTTGTCGACCTCGTCGTCCCCGACGGTGAGCCTCGTTCGCCGGAATGTCCAAACCAGTAATCCCTTGGAGTTACGCTCGGCCTGACGTCCACCTTGGCTTCGCACGTCAGGGGCTTGCCCTTGTCGAAGCGGATCTTGTCGATGGCCGGGTAGGAGACCGGCTCTAGGCTTCTGCTCCCTGCCGGCGCGCTCGTAGGAGCGTTTGACCGCCCGCTCCAGGACCTCGTGCTCCAGGGAGTGCCCGAACTGGTCCAGGACGTTCCGAGGCACGCGGCCTTTCGGAATCCGGGCAGAACGGCCCGCTTCTGGTAGTCCTCGAGGATGGCGTTGTAGTCCTCGGCCAGCTCGTCGCGGCGGCACCTCGATCGTGAGGACCTTCTGCCAGGCGTCGTATCGCTGTCCCGGACATCCACTTTCAAGGCTCGGTCTCCATAACCTTCCAAGGTTGGTGCGAGGAGGGAGTTGAACCCCCACGAGTTTCCTCACGGGATCCTAAGTCCCGCGCGTCTGCCAGTTCCGCCACTCTCGCGTAGGCGTACCGGGTAACCGATACTATCACCGAAGTGCTTGTGCTTCAAAGAGGATTGCCTGGCTCCGGCGAGGACCGCCTCGGCCACCCGCGCCACCACCTCGTAGCGCCCAGAAGGAGGGCATCAAATAGAGCCCCTTCCACCATGATTCCGGGCCTGCAGGAGGAGCTTCCTACACATTTCCACCCCGACCTCGATCCCCTTCTCCCCGGCGTCTCGCATGGCGGCGCGGGCGTAGTCGGGGATGTTGATCCCCGGGGACTTCGTTGTGGAGGAACTCGGCGTGGCGGTGGCTCTGGGCGGAAGGAGCCCCAGCAACACTGGGATGCGTGGCTTCTTCCGAACGCGTTTCAGGAATCGGACCAGGGTGTCCAGCTCGTAGAGCGGCTGCGTCATCGGCGAACTCCGCGCCGGCCTCGATCTTCCTCTCGAAGCGCTCCATCTCCTGGTCGAAGTTCTCGGCCGTCGGGTTCACCGCGCAGCCGATGAGAGAACGCGGTCGGCTCCCCGATCGAGTTTCCGCCCGAGGTCGGTTCCCGCGTTGAGCCGCTTCAGCACTCCGATCAGCCCGACCGAGTCGACGTCGAAGACCGCGGTGGCGTTCGGGATAGTCGCCGCGCGCGCGGCGGATCGCCGGTCAGCGCGAGGATGTTCCGGATCCCGAGCGCGTGGGCGCCCATGAGGTCGGACTGGATGCCCATGAGGTTCCGGTCGCGGCAGCGTGAAGTGAAGGATCGTCTCGATCCCGACGTGGTTCGTGATCATCGAGGCGAGCGCGATCGACGACATCCGCACGCGGGCCATCGGGCTGTCCGCGACGTTGATGACGTCGACGCCGGCTCTCTTCAGGAACTGGGCCCCCTCGATCATCTTCTTCGGACGCGCGCCCCGGGGCGGATCGACCTCGACGCTCACCGACGAACTCCTTGTCCGCGAGCTTGCGCGAGAGCCGGGTCCGAGTCGCGCGGGATCGCCGTGACCGGCGCGGTCTCCTCGTAGGTCGTGGACCGTGACCGAGGCTGCCGCGGGCGCGTCCGCCGAGCGCCGGCGCGACGCCGCTCTTCGCGGCGGCGCGGGCGCGTCCCGCATCTTCCGTGCGTGGACCGGCGTTGTTCCGCAGCAGCCGCCGATCAAGCTCGGCGCCCGCCGCGGCGAATCGCGTCGCGTACTCGGCCAGGTATTCCGGCGAGGAGAGGTAGAGCGAAGCGGCCATTCACGAAGCTGCGGAAGTCCCGCGTTCGGCATCACCGAGATCGGAAGCTCGGTGCGGCGCCGCAGGCGCTCGACGATCTCGAGGAGCTTCTGCGGACCGACGCTGCAGTTGGCGCCCAGCACGTCGACCTGCTTTCCGTCCACGCCCGCGCGACGTCCTCCGGGATAGGCGCCGTAGAGCGTGCGGCCGTCCTCCGTGAAGGTCATCTGGAGCACGATCGGATGGTGATCGGTCACGCTCCGCGCCGCCTCGGATCGCGATCGGCCGCCTCGGCGAGATCGGTCTGCGTCTCGATGATCAGGAGGTCGACGCCGCCTTCGACCAGCCCCTCCACCTGCTCGCGATACGCGTCGAGCGCCTCCTCGCGGGTGATCGTGCCGAGCGGCGCGACCGGCTTTCCGAGGGGACCGATGGCGCCGGCGACAGTACCGCCTCGCCGATCTCCTCGCGCGGCGTTCCGCGCGAGCTGCGCGCCACGCGGTTCACCACGCGCGTTCGTCGGTCGCGCCGTGCTGGCCGCAAGACGATCGGTTCGCGCCGAACGTATTCGTTTCGATCAGCTCGGCGCCCGCGCGGATGTAGTCGCGGTGGACCGACTGCGACGAGCGCGCGCTCCGTGCAGATTCAGCAGATCGAACGAGCGGTCGAAGGTGATGCCGCGCTCGTAGAGGATGCGTGCCCATCGCGCCGTCGGCGAGGACGACGCCTTCGTCGCGACGCTCGTGTTCAGGAGGGTGGCTCAAATGCGGATTTCGCGCGGGAATAGTCTTCCATAAGGCGCGACCATCGTACTATACTGCGCGGCTCGCCGCGCGACCATATCCAGGAGAGCGTTCGACCATGAACGTTCTCGTGCTTCGTGAAGCAGGTGCCCGACACCGAGACCCGCGATCCAGATCAAGGACAGGGCCGGTCGACACGTCGAGCGTGCAAGTGGGTCGCGAACCCCTACGACGAGTTCGCGATCGAGGAAGGCGCTGCGGATCCGGGAGCAGCCGCGGCGCCGGCAAGGTCACGGTGATGAGCCTCGGCCCGACCGGGTGAAGGAAGCGATCAAGTACGGCCTCTCGCTCGGGCGCCGACGAGGAGCGTCTGGCTCGAAGGAGACGGTGGCGCTCGCCGATCCGCTCGCGGTGGCGACGGTGCTCGCGGCCGCGCGCGGAAGATCGGCTTCGACCTGATCCTCACCGGCAAGCAGGGCGTCGATCACGACTGGTCCCAGGCCGGCGATCATCCTGGCCGAGCTGCTGGATCTCCCCCACGTCTCGGTCGTGGTGCCACCTCGGACTGGACGCCGCGGCGAAGCAGGGCAAGGCCAAGCGCGAGGTCGAAGGCGGCCTGGAAGAGGTCGAGTTCGAGTTCTCCCCGCCGTGATCACCGCGCAGAAGGGACTGAACGAGCCGCGCTACGCCTCGCTCAAGGGAATCATGGCGGTGAAGAAGAAGGTCATCCCGGAATGGACGCTCGCGGATCGTCGGGCGTCGACGCCACGCTGTCGCGCCGGGCGGCGCGCCTCGATCCGGCTTCGTCGACGTCTCCCTCCCGCCCCCGCGCCGGCCGGGAAGATCCTCGAGGGCGAGCCGCAGCGACACCGCGCCGCGAGCTGGTCCGCATCCTCCACGATGGAGGCGAAGGTCACTCTGATGATCGCGGTCGTCGCGGAAACCAGGACGGCTCGGCGCGGAAGATCACCCTCGAGATGCTCGGCCGAGGCGCGTCGGCTCGCGCGAGGCCAGGGACGGGCTCAGGGTCGGGGCGATCGTCCTCGGAGCGCGCTCGCGCCGGGCGAGGCCGACCTGGCCGCGTCGCACGGCGCCGACCGCGTGTCTACCACGTCGAGGGCGACGCGCGCTTTCGGACCTACGCGCCCGAGGCGTGCGCCGAGAGGCGATCCGCCTCGCGGTCGAGAAGGCGAAGCCCGACGTCCTGCTTCAGTCGGGTGCGACCGCGCACGGTGCGCGACCCCGTCCTTCATGCGCGTTTCCGGGCGCGACTTCGCGGTCGGCTCCGCCTCCGACTGCGGCGTCCGGAGTGCGGCGGCCATGGAAGGCCCGGCTCGTCGCCGGCGTCCGATCTTCGGCCGGCGCGGCGTTCGGCGCGCTGCGTCGGCGTCAGCGCGCGCGCGGCCCCAGGCCGCGTCGGTCCGGCCCCAACACGTCTACGCCGGGCGGCGGCCGACGACGTCCCAGCAAGGCCGCGGTCGAGACGATCCCGCTCGCCGACGCCGAAGGTTCGCGCCCGCGTCATCGGGCTTCGAGGAATCGGTTACAGGAGGGCTGAGACCCTGGACGACGCGAGGCCAACATCGTGAGCGTGCGCGCCGCGCCATGGCAGGCCCGGCAACTTCGAGCTGCTCCGGAAGCTCTGCGGGCGGTCGCTCGGGCGACGCTCGGCGCGTCCCGCGCCGCCGTGGACGCCGGGTGGATCGACCGCAGCCACCAGGTCGGGTGCGGAGACCGGCAAGGGTGGTGAATCCCGTCCGTCTACTTCGCGATCCGGCATCTCCGGCGCGATCCAGCACATGGCCTGGCACGTCACCCATTCAAGACGATCGCCGCGATGCAAACAAGGACAAGGACGCCCCGATCTTTCGCGATCGGCGTCCGATCGGAACCGTCGGGCGACCTCTATCAAAGGTGCGTGCCGGCCCTGACCGAGGAGTTTGCGAGAAGGCGCTGAAGGAGTAGCTCCCGGTCGAAGCGCCGAACGGCTGTGCTCGACGGCGCCGTTCCGCCCGCCGTCAGGCATATTCAGTCTACCTTGAAATTTGGCGTCCGGGTGTCCCCAGCCCCACCTCAGCTCGAAGAACATCCGGCCGTTCTTGGTCTGTCCCAACATGAGGCCGCCGATACGCCGCGCCTGCCACGGTTTGCCGTGGTTCCCGGAGTCGAACCAGTTGATCATTCCAGCCCTGACATACGGGGCCAGTTTCGATTTCACTTCGAACTGCAGTAGTGCAGATCCGCGTTGGAACGCGATCATCGTGGCGTCGCTGGGGAAGCCGACCTCGGCGCCCCCTCGGCACGAAGTAGAGGTTTTGGGCGATCGGGGAGTCCGGATAATGGCCCTGGGATGATGAAGTCGTCGAGAGCGAGAACCCGCCGCGGAGCCCGATTTCACCCGCCGCCGCAGTGCGGCGCAAGGGCGAGGGCAACCGCGATTCCGCAAGCACAGCCCATCGCGTCTTCATCCGTGCAGCCTCCTCGCCATCGGACACTCCTGCCCAGACCCTTCCGGATAGCGCGGCCGGCAACAATATCACACGCGGATGCAGGTCGCCTCCGGCACCACGCGACCCGGCGCTCCGGCTTCACGAGGAATGCTTCCGCCTCGGTGATGACGGCGCGTCCGCGGTCCTGAACGATCCACCCTCGAAGCGGTATGGCGTTCCACACCGGACCGGCTCGATCCATTTGGTTTCCATCCCCGCGGTGACGGCGGAGATTCCGCGAAGATAGAGAAGCCGCATCCATCACTTCAACAGACGGTCGCGACGAGGCCGCCAGCACGATGTCCTTGAAGCCCTGGTGCCCTTGCGCGGAGTCCAGACCGTGCGCATGCGGCCGTCCGCGGTGGTATCGAACTCCAGCCTCAGGCCGATCGAGCTCTTGGGGCCGCAGCAAAGCACATCGCGTCGTCAGTCGAGCGATGCCACCCACGGTGGTTACTTTTAAATGCATGGCGCTCGGAACGGCAGCGCCGCGATTCCGGGCCGCTGCGCGCTTCCGTTTCCGGCGATTGCGTCCGTGTGCCCGGCGGCGCGATGCGCGGCCACCACGGTCCCATCGCGCGATCAGGTCTCGAGCACATCGCCCACGCGCCCACGACGCGCGCCCAGAACAGAAGCGCGCGCTTCAGGCGGAGTAACAGGCCGCCCGGCGTCCCCGTAGAAGATCAGAGAGCCGGGCGTCGGATAGGCGACGTAGTGAATCGCGATGCTCGAACGCGATCGAGGGGTCCCAGCGGTCCGGGAAACCTGCTCGGAGGCGATCGCGAGCATCGCGGCAGGTCTCGTCCGATCCGCCAGGCCCCGGACGCCCAGACTCTCCTGCCACAGTACCCGTCCACCAGAGAAAACCGCGAGGTAGACCCCCGTCTCCTCATGCACGGGCGGCGCGAATGGCCCTTTCAACGCATCGGTGTTTCCCCCGTGGCCACCATCACGATGATGTTCAGAAGTTCCAGTGCGACATCGTCGCCAGACCGCGGCGACGTAGTCGGTGAACGCCTCGGCGCGGGACGTGCGTCCCGCCGGCGAGGGCGCCCAGGTGCGCGGGTCACAACTGCACGGAATCGTCGGCGCCACGATCGCGTTCAGCCGTTCGGCGAGCGTTTCACTCAAACGCGCCGGGATCTCGTTGTCGGTGCCGAGGCTGGTGATCTCCGCAGCCGGAGCGTCCCCACCGGCAAGAGCAAAGCGTGTGGATGCGGCGCGGAAACCTGCTCCCCATTTCCATCCAGTTGAGGTGCAGAGCCGCCGCTCGCGAGCGGGCCGGGAACGGCGCGGGGTCATGGGTCGCCTGGTGGAATGGAAGAAACGTAGGGCCCCGCATTTGTACACATCGTCCGAGCGTTCCCGCGAGCCACAAAGATCGGTGTCGGCGGTAGTTTCGATAGGATGGCGCCACCTGCCGTCCCTTCGCTTGAGCCGGGAGATCCAGACCCTGACCCGTCGCCATACATCCGATCGAATATAATGCGAACGCAAGCAGGCCGTGCTTTTGGGCGGCGGCGAGGAGCGCATCGCCAAGCTCCACGCCGAGGGCCGCCTCACCGCGCGCGAGCGCGATCGAGCTCCTCCTCGATCCCGGCTCCTTCCAGGAGACCGGCGTCTTCGTGGAGCACCGCACCACCGACTTCGGCATGGCCGACCGGCAGCATCCCCGGCGACGGCGTGGTCTCGGGCTACGGCACCGTCGACGGCCGGCTCGATCTTCGTCTTCGCGCAGGACTTCACCGTCTTCGGCGGCACGCTCTCCGAAGAGAACGCCGAAGAAGATCTGCAACGTGATGGACCTCGCGATGGAGAACGGCGCGCCGATCATCGGGCTGAACGACTCCGGCGGCGCGCGCATCCAGGAAGGCGTGCAGTCGCTCGGCGGCTACGCCGAGATCTTCCTGCGCAACACGCTCGCCTCGGGCGTCGTCCCGCAGATCTCGCGCCATCATGGGGCCGTGCGCGGGCGGCGCCGTCTACTCCCCCGCGATCACCGACTTCGTCGATCATGGTCAGGGGACGAGCCACATGTTCGTGACCGGCCCGAACGTGATCAAGACGGTGACCAACGAGGATGTCTCGTTCGAGGACCTGGGCGGCGCCATGACGCACAACACGAAGAGCGGCGTGGCGCACTTCGCGGTCGAGGACGACGAAGCGTGCATCGCGGCGATCCGGCGGCTCCTCTCCTTTCTGCCGCAGAACAACGTCGACGATCGCGCCGCGTCCGCGCGACGACCGATCCGCCCGACCGCATGGAGGCGCGGCTCAACGGACATCGTGCCGGCCGAGCCGAACAAGCCGCTACGACATGAAGGAGATCGTCCGCGCCTGGTCGTGGACGACGGCGATTTCTTCGAGGTGCACGAGCACTTCGCGCCGAACATCGTCGTCGGATTCGCGCGGCTGGACGGCCGCCCCGTCGGAGTCGTCGGCGAACCAGCCCGCCGGTGCTCGCGGGCGTGCTCGACATCGACGTCCTCGATCAAGGCGGCGCGCTTCGTCCGCTTCTGCGACGCCTTCAACATCCCGCTCGTCACGTTCGAGGACGTGCCCGGCTTCCTGCCGGGCACCGAGCAGGAGTGCGGCGGCATCATCCGCCACGGCGCGAAGCTCCTCTACGCCTACTGCGAGGCGACGGTGCCGAAGCTCACCGTCGATCGTGCGCAAGGCCTACGGCGGCGCGTACGACGTCATGTCCTCGAAGCAGCATCCGCGGCGACTACAACGTGGCGTGGCCGCGGCGCGGAGCTCGCGGTCATGGGCGCCGAGGGCGCGGTGAGATCATCTACCGGAAGGAGATCGAGCGCGCGAAGGACCCAGCCACAGGCGCGCGCGAAGCTGGTCGAGGAGTACAACGAGAAGTTCGCGAATCCCTACGTCGCGGCGGCGCTCGGCTATCTCGACGACGTGATCGAGCCGCAGGAGACGCGCCCGCGCCTCATCCGCGCGCTCCGCATGCTCGCGAACAAGCGCCAGTCGCTCCCGCCCAAGAAGCACGGGCAACATCCCGCTCTGACCGAGCCGCCGGTGACCCCGCGCCACGCAAGCCGAAGCGCCCGATCCGCAAGGTCCTCGTCGCGAACCGCGGGGAGATCGCGATCCGCGGTCTGCCGCACGCTCCGCGAGATGGGAGATCGGATCGGTGCGCCGTCTTCTCCGACGCCGACCACGAGGCGCGCCCACGTCTTCGCCGCGGACGAGGCGTGCGCGGATCCGGTCCCGCGCCCGCCTCGCAGAGCTACCTCGACGCGCGCGAGATCATCGAGACGGCGCGATCGGACAAGGCGCGACGCGATCCATCCCGGCTACGGCTTCCTCGCCGAATCGGCCGACTTCGCCGAGCAGGTCGCAGACGCGCGGGCCTCGATCTGGATCGGCCCCACGCCCGAGGCGACGCGCGCGATGGGCGACAAGGTGCGCGCGCGGGCGCTCGCGATCCAGGCGGGCGTGCCCGGTCCTCCCGGAACGGAAGGACCGGTGAGCGATCCGGCGGAGCTTCGCCGCGCGGCGCGAGTCGATCGGCTACCCGGTGGTGCTGAAGGCGGCGGCGGGCGGCGGCGGCAAGGGATGCGCCGCGTGAACGGCCCCGACCGAGTTCGAGCAGGCGGTCCGGCTCACGCAGGGCGAGGCACGGAGCGCCTTCGGCGACGACCGGCTCTACCTCGAGCGCTGGCTCGAGAAGCCCCGCCACATCGAGGTCCAGATCCTGGCCGACACGCACGGGACGGTGCTCGCGCTGGGCGAGCGCGACTGCTCGATCCAGCGCCGGCACCAGAAGCTCGTCGAGGAGACCCCTTCCCCGGCGCTCGACGACGCGCAGCCGCCGCGAGCTCTGGGCGCTCGCGGTTCAGGTCGCGAAGGCCGGCGGGTACACGAACGCCGGCACCGCGGAATTCCTCATGGACCAGCGAGGGGCGATTCTACTTCCTCGAGATGAACGCCCGGCTCCAGGTCGGAGCACCCGGTCACCGAGATGGTGCTCGGGCTCGATCTGGTGCGGGAGCAGATCCGGATCGCGCGCGGCGAGCGCGCTCGACGCTCACCCAGGACGACGTGCGCCCCGTGCGGCGCCTCCATCGAGTTCCGCGTCTACGCGGAGGATCCCGACCAGGGCTTTCTCCCGCAGGCCGGGAGCGGTCCGCCGGCTCGAGCTTCCCGCGGGCCCGGGCGTCCGCTGCGACTTCGGCGTGCGCGCGGGCGGCACGGTGCCGGTCCACTACGATCCGCTGATCGGGAAGATCATCGTGTGGGCCGGCGACGCGCGCGGAGGCCGTGGCCGCGCGCGCCGCGCGATCGACGGAGATGCGCTGCTCGAGGGAATCCACACCACGCTCCCCGATCCACCGCTGGCTCCTCGCGCAGGACGTCGTTCGTGACCGGGCGAGTACGACACGGCATTCCTCGCGCACCACTTCCACCGCGCGGAGCCGCCGGACGCGGCGCGCGCCGAGGAGGACGCCGCGGCGCCTCGCGGCGATCTTCGCGCGGCTCGACGCCGAGGCGCCGCGCGCGCGGCGTCGAGCACAGCGCGCCGGGCGACGGCTATTCCGAGCGACGGCCGATGACCGCGAGCGGCGGCGGCGGCGCCAGCCGGTGGCGTCGCGGCGCTCCCGGGGCTTCGCACCGGGACGACGTGGAGGCAGGCGATGATCCTGCTCGTCATCGCGCGACGGACGCGAGCACGAGGTCGAGGTCGAGCCGAGCGGAGACGGGTTCACCGTGACGGTCGACGGACGGCGAGCATCGGGTCGAGGGCGTCGTTCGGTCCGGCTGATCGCGCGTGCGGATCGACGACCGCCCGGTCGAGGCTTCGGCGCGGCGCGACGGCCTCGACATCGTCGTCGAGCTCGACGGGCGCTCGTACGCGTTTCGCCGCGGGACCCGCGCGCGCCCAAGCTCGCGCGCCGCCGCACGCGGCGCCGATCGCGCGCGCGGCGAGGCTGCACGCGCCGATGCCGGGGCTGATCGTCGAGCATGCTCGCCGAGGCCGGCACCGCGGTGGAGGCGGGCCAGCCGGTCGTGATCGTCGAGGCGATGAAGATGCAGAACGCGCTCACGGCGCCGCTCCAGGGCCGCGTCATCGAGGTCTCGCGTCGCGCCGGGCGCCGCCGGTGGAGTCGGGGCAGCTCCTGCTCGCCGATCCAGCCGGAGGAGGCATAGCGCGATGGCGCGCCGATCGCGCGCTCGCGTGGCGCCAGCGCGAAAGCCCGGGCCTCCGGCCCCCGGCGTGCCGCCGTACCTCCGCGGCATCCATCCCGAGATGTACCGCTCGCGCCTCTGGACCATGCGCCAGTACGCCGGCTTCGGCACCGCCGAGGCGTCGAACCAGCGGTACCACTACCTGCTCTCCGCAGGGCCAGACCGGGCTCTCGGTCGCGTTCGATCTCCCGACGCAGATGGGCTACGACTCGGACCATCCGCGCGCCGCGGGCGAGGTGGGCCGCGTCGGCGTCGCGATCTCGACGCTCGACGACATGGAGCGGCTCCTCGCACGGGATCCCGCTCGACCAGGTCTGCCTCGTCGATGACGATCAACGCGACCGCCATGATCCTCCTCGCGCTGGTCGTCGCGGTGGCGGACCGGCGCGGCATCCCGCGCGCGAAGCTCTCCGGCACGGTGCAGAACGACGTGCTCAAGGAGTACATCGCGCGCGGCACCTACATCTATCCGCCCGGCCGCGTCGCTCAAGATCGCGACCGACCTCTTCGAGTTCTGCGCCGACGAGCTGCCCGCAGTGGAATCACGATCTCGATCAGCGGGTATCACATCCGCGAGGCAGGCTCGACCGCGGTGCAGGAGGTCGCGTTCACGCTGTCGAACGGACTGGAATACGTCCGCGCGGCGGTGGATCGGGGCCTCCACGTCGACCGGTTCGCGCCGCGGATCTCGTTCTTCTTCAACGCGCACAACGATTTTCTCGAGGAGATCGCCAAGTTCCGCGCCGCGCGCGCGGCTCTGGGCCCGCCTCATGGAGGAGCGCTTCCATCCGCAGCGATCCGAACTCGCTCAAGCTCCGCTTCCACGCGCAGACCGCGGGCTCGACGCTGACGGCGCAGCAGCCGCACAACAACATCGCGCGCGTCGCCGATCCAGGCGCTGGCGGCGCGTGCTCGGCGGCTGCCAGTCGCTCCACACGAACTCGTTCGACGAGGCGATCTCGCTCCCGAGCGAGGAGGCCGCGACGACGGCGCTCCGCATCCAGCAGATCCTCGCCGTACGAGACCGGGCGCGCTCGCCACGGTCGATCCCGCCGGCGGCGCGCCCGCGATCGAGGAAGAGACCGACCGGATCGAGCGCGAGGCGCGCGCGCGAGATCGAAGCGATCGACGCGCTGGGCGGAGCCAGTCCGGGCGATCGAGGCGGGCTACCAGGCGACGGCGATCGAGCGAGAGCGCGTACGAGACGCAGCTCAAGATCGAGCGGGGCGAGCAGATCATCGTCGGCGTGAACCGGTTCGGCGACCCCGACGAGCTGGCGCGGCCGATCTTCACCCTCGATCCGAAGCTCGAGGAGGAGCAGGCCGACGCGTGTCGCCGCGTTCAAGGCGGCGCGCGACCAGGACCTCGCGAAGCACGCGCTCGAGCCGGCATCGAGGAATCGGCGCAGGCGCGAGCTGAATCTCGATGCCCGCGGTCATCGACGCCGTGCAAGGCGAGCGCAACGCTCGGCGAGATCAGCGACGCCCTCCGCGCACGTACTACAAGACCTATGACCGACTGCCTGACGGCGCGCCGAGCGCCGGTGAACCTGATCCAGGCCGCGATCCTGGGCGCCGTGGAGGGGCTGACCGAGTTCCTCCCGGTCTCCTCCACCGGACACCTGATCCTCGCGGCGCACGCCATGGGGCTGGTCGGCGGCGAGATGAGCGCGTTCGAGGTGGTCATCCAGGCGGGCGCGCTCCTCGCGATCGTCTGGCTCTACCGCGGACGCGTCGGCGAGCTTCTGGCCGGGCTTCGTTCGGCCGCATTCCGCGCGGACGCGCGCTGCTTCTCAAGCTGCTCGTCGGCCTTCCTGCCCGCGGCGATCGTCGGGACTGGCGACGCACCAGCTGGATCAAGGCGCACCTCTTCGGTCCGCGCGCGGTGGCGATCGCGCTCGTCGCGGGCGGGATCGTCATCCTTCTCACCGATCGTCGCGCGCCGTGCCGGCGCGCCGCGAGCGCGCTTCCCGACCATCGACGACATCCCGATTCGGGCCGCGTTCCTGATCGGCCTCGCGCAGTGCCTCTCCTCTGGCCCGGGCACCTCGCGCGCGCTGGCCACCATCCTGGCGGCGCTCCTCCTGGGGGCGTCGCCGGTCGCGCGCGGCGGAGTTCTCGTTCCTCCTCGCGCTGCCCACGCTCGGGATGGCGACTCTCTTCGATCTCGCTCCAGCACTACCGCGACCTGACCGGACCCGCGCTGGGCGGCCCGGCTCCTTTGATCGTGGGGCTCGCTGTCTCCGCGGTCGTGGCGGCGCTCGCGATCCGGGGCTTCCTCCGCTACCTCGCGAGCCGCGGCCTGGCGCCCTTCGGCTGGTACCGGATCGCGCTCGGGCTGGTCGTGTTCGCCTTCCTCCTGGCACCACCCAGGCGCTTCCGCCCGTGAAGGTCGCCGGCCGGATCGTGGGCCTCGCGCACGTCGGCGTCGCCGTCGGCTCCGCTTGAGGCCGCGATCGCGCGCTGGAAGAAGCTCGGCTTCCGGGTGACCGGAACCGAGACGCTCGAGTCGATGTGACGTGAAGATCGCGTTTCATGGAGTCGGGCGGCACCACGATCGAGCTGCTCGGAGCCGACCAGGAGTCGACCGATCGGGCGATTCCTGGCAGCGCGGGCGAGGGCCTCCACCACGTCGCGTTTCACGTCCCGGATCTGGAGGCGCGTCCAGCACGCGCCGAGGCCGCAGGGCCTCGAGCTGATCGACCGGACGCCCACGGCAGGAAGCCACGCGGCATGAAGATCGCGTTCCTGCACCCCCGCTCGATGGGCGGGGTCCTGATCGAGCTCTGTGAACGGAGGAAGCCATGACGCGTCGACCACCGCACGATCCAGCGCCGCCGGCCTCGCCGCGCTCACTGATCGCGGCTGCGGCCCTTCCGGGCGCGAGGCCGGCAACAAGCGCACTCTCCCAGTCCTACACTCGTACACGGTGGGCGACGACGTCGCGATGCGGACCGGAGGCTTCTTTCGGCGTGGTCGCGGGACTCGAAGCCTCGACTCTGGTCTACTACGACCGGAAGGACGCAGAACATCGTTTCGTACATCGTTGGAAGCGCCGCGGACGTCGCGGGCGCCAAGCGGGAGATCGGAGCGTTCGTGAGCGCAGTCAGCGAGTACGTCGTGCCCTACGCCGAAGAGCCAGCACTGGGCATGGCACGCTGTCCGAGAACGACGTCACCCTCATCTACTTCAACGACGGGGGCGACGGCTCGCCCTTCGAGGTGGTTCGCCGCGAGAAGCAGCCAGTACAAGGCTGGCGCCGCCGAGTCGCCGGAGGACATGAAGGAGTGACGTGAATCCGCCGCAACGGCATTCTGGCCGGCAGGCAGCCGCTCGTCGCGTTCCTCTGCGGCTGCTATCGCGGGGCCGCTGATCATTCGGCCCCGGAGCCGGCGTGCGCACGCGCACGCTCCGCCGATGGTGCGACCCTCCGCGACGACGTCACGCGTGATCCCGATCATCACCGTGGGCAGGACAGCCTTGCGCCGCCGGACACGGTCAGCGCAGGCGTTCGTGTTCGCGCCGGAGCCCGACGAGCTCGGCGTCCGGAAGACCGAGAACGGCCTCGCCGAGATCGACGTCGCCCACGAGCTCTCGTGGCACGACGGGTACAACGGGGCCATGGTCTCGCGCACTCGCGATCGACCTCGCGCAACCTCGGCGTCGTGGCCGGGGACTACCTGGTCGACAGGAAGCGAGGGTTACACCGGCTTCTGCGCCGCGTCGCTGGTCGGCCAGCAGGACGGATTTCTCGCGCCGATCGTTCCTGGTCAACGAAGAGTCGATCGACGGGATCTCACCGTGGCATCGTGGTCGCCGAATCGACGTGCGCGACGGAACCGTCAAGAATCTCCACTGGCTGGGCCACTTCTCGCACGAGCAACGGCGATCGTGCCGGTCTCCTCGGGAAAAATCGTCGCGATCCTGACCGAGGACGGTTACCCGGGCGAGTCCCAGCTCTACTATGTACATCGCCGATAACGACACGGAGTTTCTCCCGGGCAAGGCCGCCTCTACGTCTTCCGGGCGGATACACCCGCCGGGGCGTGTCAACACCCACCTCGCGAGCCTCGCTGCCAAGTCGCGCCCGCTGACCGGGAGGTTCGTGCCGCTCTTCCCGCAGGACGAGGAGGGCCCGATCGACGTGAACGAGCTCCCCGCCCGTCTCGGAGGCTCAGCGCAGGGCGCGGGCTGCCTCAACTTCGTGCGGCTCGAGGACGTGACGCCGGTGAAGAGCCAGCCCAACTCGTTCTACTTCGTCGACACCGGGGCTGAGGATTTCTACGACCCGATCACCGGTCGTCCGGTCACGGCGAGCGGGCCGCACTCTACTTCGCGCGGCTCGATCCGTTCAATCCCACCCGCGTCGAGGAGCTGCGCGTCGCTGCGTCGACGGGACGGAGTCAGGACGACCTCTACCGTCCCGACAACCTCGTCTGCCGACGACCGCTACGTTTGGATCCAGGAGGATCCCGGCGAGCGCGGGATCCACACCGCGCGGATCCTTCGCTACGACACCGAGACGCGGCGGATCGAGCCGATGGCCGAGTGCGCGGAGTGGGACGCCAAGGGGAACTACCTTCCGAAAGGCATCGGCGGGGGTGGGAGTCGACGGGGATCGTGGACGCGAGCGATCTCTTCGGGCCCGACACCTGGCTCATCGCGGTCCAGGCTCACAATCTCTTGCTCCCGCAGTTTCACTGGCGCAGGGCGGGGGCCAGCTTCTTCTCCTGCGCGGCCCGGCTGCCACGAGGGCGAAGGCCGGCGAGACGAGGGCCAAGCCCGAAAGGGGGTCACGGAGAAGAGGAGCGAAACCCTAGCCTCTCGGCGATCGGTTCCTCCGCGTCATGGATCAGGGTTAACGTCACCTGACGTTTCTGTAGCGTCTCCGTATCGACGATCCACAATGTTCCGTTCACGTAGCTCGTGTCGCCAGCGTTCAATCGCACGTAGGCAATCTCGTGCGAGGATGGACCCCAGTTGTAACCGGGAATCGTCCCGTCGATGCTAAGCCTCCGCGCGCCCGTAGCCGTCTCGCAGTTCATCAGCCAGAGCCGATCGATCACTCCGCCGTTGAGCACTGCAGTCGTTGCACCCGAACGCGATTCGCTGGCCGTCCGGCGACCACTTCGGGTAGGATCCGTCGGCTCCGGAGCTGGAGTGCCCCTACCCCGATCGTATCGACGATCGCAATCCCGCGCGTGCTTGGGTCTTGCCCGTCGAACGCGAACAGAACTGTCTCTGGGCCCCCAGTCCGGGGAGACCCAGGCAGAACCCTCCGACGTGGCGGGCAGGTCCCCCTCGTACCCTGGTAATGAATATCCCCGGATTCGCCCCCGTGCCACCACATCGTAGAGGAGGCGCGTCCCGCTCCAGCTTACTGAGGGAGAGAGAAGGCCCCCTGCGATGAATTGGTCACTTGGACGGCGGTGGCCACGTCCGAGGGTGTCCCCCACTCCGGGCGATCCTCCAGATTTGACCTCCCTCCTCGTAGTAGATCCACGCCCCGTCCTTGCTCATCGTCGACGCACCGAATCCATCAGCGTGAATTTGGCGCATGTTCTGCCCGGACACGTCCACACGGTAGAACCCGGCCAGGGGAGTCGGCGAACACGTAGCGGTACGTGCCTGAACCGGGCGGATTCTCGTAGATTCGAAGAAGAGGGTCGTGGTTGAAGTACAAAACAACCCGTCCGGGCTCCAGATTGGATCGCTGGACGAGGGCTGGGCGTTGGTCGCCCACGGCAGCTTCCGGAGGATGGGGGATCACAACTTTCTGGCTGCATGCGGCGTGTAGCCGTCCACCAGGGCACGCCGAGAAGCAACGGGACCGGCAAAACAAAGTGTCGCCCGCCGGGCTTCCCGCACGGACCTGTGGGCGACTATGGAATTGTTCGTTGAGCATCTCAGTACACACCAAAGGAAACGCTAGTCCTCGCAGGCTCGCGTCCGTTCGCGCTAGATGCGCGAAGGTCCCGGGGCTGCATCCACCGGGACCTCGCTACCTTCTAACCGCAGTTCGCACGGGTTCGTTCTAGTGTGGCTCCGGGGCCATAGACGGCAACGACACCCGATTGCGCCGACCCTCGGGCGGTTACTTCGACCCTACGTCGGGAGGAGGCGGAGGCAGGCGGATATCCTCCTCGGTGTTGGCCCTCGGCGTGATGATGTCGTCCTCGATGCTCCCCACCGCGTTGCTGTCACGCGTCGGCCGCGATCGGATGGCCGCCGATCCACTCGTACTGGATCTGCATCTGGGCGCGGATGTGCTTCGCTGGTCCGCATCGAGATAACCGTTGTCGAGCAGGACGACGAACGGACCGGGAGGAGTCAGATCCTGGTCCAGGTCGATGTGTCTCGAGCGCTTGGACATCCAAAATCGCCCCGGCCTTCTCCCGCCGCCGCTTCTTGAGCCAGGCCTTGTAGTCCGGCGCGCGGAAGAGGCGGACCTGGATATCGCCCTTCTTGTCGGTCACGGTGACGGTGCCGAGCAGGTGGACGGCCTGGCTCCAGGCGGATCAGCCGGCAGCTCGCACCGCGAAGAATTCGGCGGGACCAACGAGGAACAGGGAGTCCACGATCTCGGCCACGTAGCGCTGCGTGGATGGGGACGACCCAGCAAGCTCTGGATCGTGATCGCCGAATGAGGGCATTGCATCGGAATTCGGAGCGGCTGCCGGCGGGACATCGGGCACGATGTCGGGAGCGTCCCCGGACTCGCTCGGCGTCGTCGTCTTCGGCTCAGCGGATGCGGGCGCGACGCTCCAGAGTGCGAGCATCAGCGCGATGAGGAGCGCGTTCTTCATTCCGATCCCCTCCTCCCTGAGCCGCGGGCGTGGCGCCGCGGCGAATCCGCGGCCGGGCCCGCGCAATCGATTACTTCCTGCCCCTTCGGCTCCGTACTCCGGAAGAGCCGCCCCCACTCTGATTTCATTATCGTCCGCTTTCCGCCCTTTGCCAACGAATGGATACCAATATCCGTCGTGGTAGAGCCGGCTGGCCGCAAACGACCACGGCACCAGAGGACTACGTAATAGCAACCCCTCGAGCGGCTTCAAAGGTCCGTGGTAGATGAGCTTCTGCCCCTTCGACGCGAACGTGTTCTCGTTTCGTGAGTAACGGAGGTTCACGTTCGAGACGTCGTCCCCCACGAGGTCGATCTCCCGCGGATCGCCCTTCCCGAGACCGGCCTCGTGGGCCAGGCGGATGAAGCGGATCGTCAGCGGGTCGAACCCCATCAGCTTGGCCGCGGTCGCGTCGATCGCCACCTGGTCGCGGGAGGCCAGCATCAGATTCGTGACGCGAAGCCGCATGGCGCGCGGCCCGGGCCCGTCCCCTGAGATCGTCCCGTCCATGACGGCGAAGATTCCTGGGTGGATCTCCTTTTGGATGACCAGGAGATCGACCAGGGTTTCGTGAATCACGCTGTGCGTCCAGTGGCGCTTCAGATGGAGCAGCCCGCCGAACGCGTTCTTCATCGCGCCGGTCATCTCGGTGAAGACGTGGGTCTTGAGCGTCGGCAAGGTGGATGATGTTCGCGCCGATCAGGGACTTCGGAATCATGAGCCCGTCGGGATAGACGTCGCGGAGCACGAGCATCTTCCCCTTCGGCTCGTACCGGACCCAGTCGGCCTCGCTCTCCTTGTCGTTCAGCCAGATCGAGCGGATCCCGAACCGGTCGAGCAGCGGCTCCAGCTTGTTGTTCCGGATCCCGAGGTGCGGGTCGACCACGACGGTCGAATTTTGGGCGGCGAGGATCCGGTCCTTCGAGAATCCGGCGTCGAGCAGAGCCCCGGATCACGCCCTCCAGCTGCCACGGGCTCGTGGAGCACGCCGGGTAGTAGACCTGCCACGAGATGTTGACTCTTGAGGAGGGTTAGCTTCTCGGGCGAGAGCTCGACCCGCATGTCGGCCAGATCCATGAGGCGCGCCGAAATCCCGGACCACCGTCGCCGGGGTCGTCTTGAGCACCGCGACTTTGGAGTTCACGGGGTCGCGTTTCGCGTCCTTGGGGTGCAGCAGGGAGTTGGCGATCACGATCCGCTGGATCTCGGAGGTTCCCTCGTAGAGCTCGGTCACCTTCGCGTCGCGGTAATACCGCTCGACGGCGAATTCCTTCGTGTAGCCGTATCCGCCGTGGATCTGCACGGCCCGGTCGGCGACCTCGCGGGCCGCGGTCGAGGCGATGAGCTTCGCGATCGACGCCTCCGGGACCGTGCGGAAGTCCCTGATCTTTAAGCCACGCGGCGCGCAGCGTGAGAAGCCGCGCGCCTCGATCTGCGGCCTTCATGTCGGCGATCATCCATTGGATCGCCTGGAACTCGGAGATCGGCTTCCGAACTGGACGCGCTCCCGGGCGTAGCGGACCGGCCGCATCCAGCGAGGCCTGCGCGATCCCGAGCGCCTGCGCCGCGCACGCCGATCCGCCCTCCATCGAGCGTCTGCATCGCGACGCGAAATCCGTGCCCTTCATCCGAGAGGCGGTTCTCCGCGGGCACGCACGCAATTCTCCAGGCTCAGCTCGACCGTGTCCGAGCCGCGGATGCCCCATCTTCTCGAGGGTCTTCCCGATCTTGAGGCCCGGGCTTCCGCGCTCGACCAGGAACGCGGTGATGCCCCGGTGCTTCAGCTCCTGACTCGTCCGAGCCATCAGGACGAACAGATCGGCGTAGCTTCCCGTTGGTCACGAAGGTCTTCGCGCCGTTCAGCACGTAGCACGTCGTCGCGGCACTCCGCGCGCGTCGAGAGCGCCGCGGAATCCGAGCCCGAGCCCGGCTCGGTCAGCGCGAAGGCGCCGAGGAGCCGCTCGGCGAGGAGCGGGAGCCACTTCGCCTTCTGCTCCTCGGAGCCGAACATCGCGATCGGTCCCGCCGCGACGGAGTTGTGGACCGGAGACGGTGATCCCGACCGCCGCCGAGGCGCGCGACAGCTCCTCCATCACGAGGACGTAGCTGATCGGCGTCCACCTCGACGCCGCCGTAGTCGCGGGGGATCAGGAGCGAGAAGAAGTTGTTCTCGCGGAGCTTCTTCCTGAGCGAGTCCGGAATGCATCTCGGTCGCGTCGATCTGCTGCGGCGATCGGCGCGATCTCGCCGTCGGCGAACTCGCGCGCGGCGGCGCGCAGCATCTCCTGCTCTTCGCTCAGCTGGAAATTCAAGGCGCTGGGCTTCTTCCGGTCAGGGGTACTCGTAGAAGCCGCGGCCCGACTTTCGTCCGAGGCGCCCCGCCGCCACCATCGGTGCGCAGCAGCGGGGCAAGGCCGGTACTTGGAGTCCCCGAATCCGTCGTGCAGGACTTCCATGATGTCGAGGCAGACGTCGATGCCGATGAGGTCGGCGAGCGCCAGCGGCCCCATCGGATGATTCATGCCCAGCTTCATGACGGTATCGATCGCTTCGCGGTCGGCGACGCCCTCCATGAGGCGTGAACGCGGCCTCGTTGATCATCGGCATGAGGACCCGGTTGCTCACGAAGCCCGGGCGGTCCGCCACCACGACCGGAATCTTGCCGAGCGCCTGCGCGAGATCCGCCGTCTCCGCCACCGTCTCATCGCTGCGTCTCGAGGCCGCGGACGACCTCGACGCAGCTGCATGAGCGGAACCGGATTCATGAAGTGCATCCCGACGAAGCGCGCGGGCCGCTTGGTCGAGGCCGCCAGCTCGGTCACCGAGATCGAGGAGGTGTTCGTGGCGAGGATCGCGCCGGGCGGCAGCTTCTGGTCCAGCATCTGAGAGACCGCTTTCTTGAGGTCGGAGCGCTCGGGCGCCGCCTCGACGGCGATCGCGCACTCGGCGAGCGGAAATCCGGCCTCCTTGCGTCACGATGCGCCGGAGCGATCTCTTCGCGCGCCTTGGGCGTCGATCGTGCCCTTGCTCGACGAGCCGGCCCAGGCTCTTCTCGATGACGCCGAGGCCTTTCTTCAGCGCCGCCTCGATCGGATCGAGGAGGAGGACCGGCCTGCCCGGACGCGGCGAACACCTGGGCGATGCCGCTCCCCATGGTTCCCCGCCCCGACCACGACGACCGGCCGCGGTCGCCGTCGCCGTCGCCATCAGACCGCCTCGACGCTCAGGGCCACCGCGTTCCGCCTCGCCGAGGCAGAGCGTCGCGAGGCCGGACTTTCGCCTTCCGGTCCCGCATCGCGTAGAGAGGGTCGTCAGGATGCGCGCGCCGCTCGCTCCGATCCGGATGCCCGAGCGCCACGGCGCCGCCTCGCACGTTGAGCCGCGCCGGGTCCCAGCCAAGCTCCCGCGCGTCCACGATCGCCTGGGCCGCGAACGCCTCGTTCGCCTCGATCAGAGTCCCACTGGTCGGTCTTCCGGCCGAGCTTCTCCGCCAGCTTCCGCACCGCGATCACGGGCGCGTAGAAGACCATCTCCGGCGCGGTGCCGCCGGCCGCGTAGCCGTTCACGCGGGCCAGCGGCTTGGCGCCGGTCCGCTTGACCGCGTCGCCCGACATCACGACCACCGCCGATCCGCCGTCGTTCAGCCCCGGCGCGTTCCCGGCCGTGACCGTCCCTTCCTTCTCGAACGCCGGCCGGAGCTTGCCGAGCGTCTCCATCGAGGCGTCCGGCGCGCGGACGCTCGTCGATGCAGAAGCACTTCGGGTCGCCCTTCTTCTGCGGCGATCATCACCGGGACGATCTCGTCCTTGAAGGCTGCCCTCCTTCTGCGCCTCGACCGCCTTCTGGTGGCTCTCCACCGAGAAGCGGTCCTGGTCCTCGCGCGTGACCTTGAACTTCCTCGCGATCAGCTCGGCGGCGCTACCCATGTGGAAGTTGTTGAACGAATCCCAGAGCCCGTCGTGGATCACGCCGTCCACCAGCTCGCCGTTTCCGAGCCGGTAGCCGGCTGCGTGCCTTCGGCAGGAAGTAGGGCGCGTTCGACATCGATTCCATCCCGCCCGCCACGATCACGTCGGCGTCGCCCGCGCGGATCGCCTGCGCCGCCAGCATCACCGCCTTCGAGGCCCGAGCCGCAGACCTTGTTCACGGTCATCGCGGGCACCGTGTCGGGGATCCCGCCGTGGATCGCCGCCTGGCGCGCGGGCGCCTGGCCCACGCCGGCCTGGACGACGTTCCCCATCAGGACTTCGTCGACCTGCGCCGGATCGACGCCGGCGCGGCTTCACCGCCTCTCGAATCGCGATCGCGCCGAGCTGCGGCGCGGTCATGGACGAGATTCCGCCCATGAACTCGCCGATCGCCGTGCGGCAGGCGCTCACGATGTAGGCGTCACGATCAGCCACGTTCCTGTCTCCTTCCGATGCGCGTGCCGAGCTCCGGCGCGCTCCTAGGAGCCGATCCGGTATCCCGACTTCGCGCAGGAGTTCCCTGGCGATGATGAGCTTCTGAATCTGCGACGTTCCTCTCGCCGATCTCCATCAGCTTGGCGTCCCGGAAATAGCGCTCCACCGGATGGTCGGTCATGTAGCCCGGCGCCGCCGTGGATCTGGACCGCGTGAGTCGGCCGCCCGCATGGCGACCGTCGAAGCCTTGAGCTTCGCCATCGCCGCGTACCGGGTGAACGGCTGGCCCCGATCTTTAAGTGCGCGGCCGTCTGGTAGACCAGGAGCCGCGCCGACCTCCAGCTCGGTCGACGATCTCGGCCAGGAGGAGCTGGATCGCCTGGAAATCGGCGATCGCCCGGCCGAACTGGCGGCGCTCCCGCGCGTACTTCACCGCCGCGTCGAGCGCGGCCTGCGCGATCCCGAGCGACATCGCGCCGATCGAGATGCGGCCGCCGTCCAGCGTCATCATGAACTGCTTGAAGCCGCCCCCTCGGCGCCGAGCAGCGGTCTCCTTGGGGAGCTTCAGATTCTCGAAGATCAGCTCGACGGTGTCGCTCGCGCGGTGCCCGAGCTTCTTCTCGCGGCTCCCCGGTGTGAATCCCGGGCGTGCCCTTCTCGACGATGAAGGAGTGATCCCCTTCACGCCGACCCCGGGCGTCGTCACCGCGGTGAACACCGCGGTGCCCGCACACCGAGCCGTTCGTGATGTAGATCTTCCGCCCGTTGATCGTGATAGCTGCTCGCCATCGCAGCGACCGCGCGGGTCTTGGTGCCGCCTGCGTCGCTTCCCGCCTCGAGGCTCGGTCAACCGAAGGCGCCGAGGCGCTCGCCCGAGCAGAGGGCCGGGAGGTACTTGCGCTTCTGCTCCTCGGTGCCGAAGTTGTAGATCGGCCACGTGCCGAGCGAGACGTGGGCCGCGAGCGTGATCCCGGTCGACGCGCAGGCGCGCGAGATCTCCTCGACCGCGAGCACGTACTCGAGCGTTCCGAACCCGCCGCCGCCGTACTGCTCGGGGAAGACGAGCCCGAAGAGCCCGAGCTCCGCCATCTTCTTGACGTTGTCCCACGGGAACTCGCCCGCGTCGTCGTACCGCGCGGCCGCCTGGAGCGATCTCCCGATCCGCGAAATCCGCGGGCGTGTCCCGCCATTCGGTCTGCTCCGGCGTCAGCTCGTAGATATCGTCGCGGCGGGCACCAGTCATGGTCAGCATCGGTTCCTTTCGCCGGTCATACCGGCATCTCGCAAACTTCGTCGATCAGGAGCTCGGCCTCGGTCGCCTTCACGATTTCATCGACGGTGACGCCGGGGGCCGTTCTCGACGAGCTTCAACCCCTCGTGCGCCACGTCCATCACGGCCAGATCGGTGATGATCCGGTGAACCACCTTCCTGCCCGTCAGAGGGAAGCGCGCACTTCCGGAGGACCTTCGACGCGCCGTCCTTCGACGGTGTGGAGCATCGTCACGACGACGCGCTTCGCGCCCGCGACCAGATCCATGGCGCCGCCCATCCCCTTCACCATCTTCCCGGGAACCATCCAGTTCGCGAGGTTGCCTTCTGGTCCACCTCCATGCCGCCCAGGATCGTCGAGGTCGACGTGGCCCCCGCGGACCATCGCGAACGAGTCGGCGCTGCGAGAAGAACGCCGCGCCCGGGAGGACCGTGATCGTCTCCTTGCCCGCGTTGATCAGGTCGGCGTCTTCCTGGCCCGGCTCGGGATACGGCCCGACGCCCAGCACGCCGTTCTCGGACTGCAAGATTACGTCCATGCCCTTCGGGATGTAGTTCGCCACGAGGGTCGGCATTCCGATCCCAAGATTGACGTAGAAGCCGTCCTTAAGCTCGAGCGCCGCTCGCCGGACGATTCGTTCTCTTTTCGATTCGCTTGGGTCCATAGCGTCCCCTGGAAGATGCAATTCGACGAAGATGCCCGGGGTCACGACATGATCGGCGTCGATCGTCCCCGGCGCAACCAGCTGCTCCACCTCGGCCAGCGTGACGTCGCCCGCCGTCGCGGCCATCGGATTGAAATTTCGGGCCGACATCCGGTAGACGAGGTTTCCCGCCTCGTCGCCCTTCCACGCCTTCACGAACGCGAAGTCGCCGCGGATCGGCATCTCGAGCACGTACTCCGCGCCCGTGATCACGCGGCGTCTCCTTTCCCTCCGCGACCATGGTGCCGACGCCCGGTGGGCGTGTAGAAGCCGCCGATGCCGGCGCCACCCGCGCGGATCCGCTCGGCAAGCGTTCCCTGCGGGCACCAGCTCCACCTCCAGCTCGCCGTCCAGGTACTGCCGCTCGAACGTTTGGTTCTCGCCGACGTAGCTCGGAGATCATCTTCTTGATCTGCCGGGTCTTCAGAAGGAGGCCCAGGCCCCAGTCGTCGACGCCCGCGTTGTTCGAGACGCAGGTCAGGTCCTTCACCCCGGTCTCCCGGAGCGCGACGATCAGGTTCTCGGGAATGCCGCAGAGGCCGAACCCGCCGAGCACGATCGTCACGCCGTCGCGTGATCCCGGCGCGCTCCAGGGCCTCGGCCGCGCTCTTCACGACCTTCTTCATCGTGTCCGCGCGCCGGCCGCGGCACGCGCCGCCGGCTTGGCGCCGCGATTCGCCACCCAGCCTTTGATGTACTCGACGATCGCTCCGGTCGAGTCGTGCCCGGGCCGAAGAGCTCCCCGACGCCCTTGCGCCTTGAGCGTCGCCATGTCTTCCTTGGAGATGATCCCCGCCGCCGGTCAGAGCAGCGTCGCGAGCCCTTCTCGCTGCATCAGCTCGTGGACCCGCGGGAAGAGCGTCATGTGCGCGCCCGAGAGGATGGAGAGCGCCACCGCGTCCACGTCCTCCTGCACGGCGGCCTGCACGATCATCTCGGGCGTCTGGTGGAGGCCCAGTGTAGATCACCTCGAAGCCGGCGTCGCGCATCGCGCTCGCGACGACCTTGGCGCCGCGGTCGTGGCCGTCGAGGCCCGCCTCTGCCCACCAGCACGCGGATCTTTCTTCATCGAAGGCTTCTTCTCACGCTAGAAGACCGCGGGTTCGCGGTAGACGCCGTAGGCTTCGCGGAAGACGTCGCTCAGATCTCGCCCAGCGTGGCGTACGCGCGAACCGCGTCGAGCACGAACGGCACCAGGTTCTTCTGGCTCATGCACGCGTCGCGGAGCGCTCGATCGCCTGCGCGTACTTCGCGGCGCGTCGCGCTTCGCGCGGACGGACTGGATCCGCTCGATCTGCCGGCGCTCGATCTCAGGATCGATCTTCAGCACCGGGATCGCGATCTTCCTCGTCCGACGACGAACCGGTTCACGCCGACGATGATGCGCTCCTCGCGCTCCACCTGCTGCTGGAACTTGTAGGCCGAGTCCGCGATCTCCTTCTGCGGATAGCCCTCGCTCCACCGCCGCGATGATCCCGCCCATCTCGTCGATGCGGCGGATGTACGCGCATCGCCTCCTCCTCCACCTGATCGGTCAGCGCCTCGACGAAGTAGGACCCGCCGAGCGGATCGGGCGTCGGTCACGACGCCGATCTCGTAGGCGATGATCTGCTGCGTGCGGAGCGCGAGCGGTCGCGGCCTCCTCGGTCGGAAGCGCGCAGCGTCTCGTCGCAGCGAGTTCGTGTGGAGCGACTGCGTGCCGCCGAGCACCGCGGCCAGCGCCTGGCATCGTGGTGCGCGACGACGTTGTTGAGCGGCTGCTGCGCCGTCAGCGAGACGCCCGCGGTCTGCGCGTGCGTGCGCAGCATGCCACGACTCGCGGGTTCTTCGCGCCGAACCGCTCGCGCATGATGCTGCGCCCAGATCCGGCGGCCGGCGCGGAACTTCGCGATCTCCTCGAAGAAGTCGTTGTGGACGTCCCAGAAGAACGAGAGGCGCGGCGCGAACGTCGTCGACGTCGATGCCCGCGCGTCGATGCCGAGCTGCGACGTAGCCGATGCCGTCGGCGAGCGTGAACGCCAGCTCCTGCACCGCGGTCGCGCCGGCCTCGCGGATGTGATAGCCGCTGATCGAGATCGTGTTCCACTGCGGCATGTCGCTCGGTGCACCACATCGAGCATGTCGACGGATGATCCGCATCGAGGGCCGCGGATCGGCGAGATCCACTCCTTCTGCGCGATGAACTCCTTGAGCATGTCGTTCTGCAGCGTGCCGCGCAGCTTCGTCGGGCGGGACGCCCTGCTTCTCGGCGACGGCGACGTAGAGCGCGAGCAGGCACGATCGCCGGCGCGTTGATCGTCATCGACGTCGACGACCTGGTCGAGCGGGATGCCGCCGAACAGGCGCGTCATGTCGTCGAGCGACGCGACCGACACGCCCTCGCGGCCGACCTCGCCGAGCGAGCGTCGGGTGGTCGGGGTCGTAGCCCATCAGCGTCGGCATGTCGAACGCGGTCGAGAGGCCGGTCATGCCCTGCGCGAGCAGGAACTTGAAGCGCTGGTTCGTGTCCTCGGGCGGTGCCGAAGCCCGCGAACATGCCGCATCGTCAGAAGGCGCGTGCAGTACATCTCGGGATGAAGTCCCCTGCCAGAACGGGAACTCGCCCGGGCAGCAGGCCGCTGGCACGTCGAAAGATCGGCCCGGAAGATCGGCCTCGGTGTAGAGCGGCTGCGCCGGGATGCCTGGAAGCGTCCTCGAGGTTCGGCTGATGTCGCCAGGCATGGCCCTTGCCGGCGGCGCTCGCGCCGGCCGTGCCCAGAAGATTCGCGCACCGGCTTTGGGCGGGCGCCGTCTCCGGCTCGCGCTTCACCTTGGAGCTCAGCTCGCCGTCAGTCCCAGGCCGCGTCGACCGCGTCATCCCTTTCGCATCACGTCGCGGGTCCGGCGCGGTCAGCGCGACACGCCCGAAGTCACCATGCCAGGTCTGCGGCGGCTTCGAGTCCACGATTCTAGCGCTTGCCGTGGCTTCGCCGTCGCGAAGTCCTTCCCGGATCCGCCAGCCGCACCCGGGCCCGTGCGCGGGCTTGCCGGACCTTCTCGGCCTGCTCCGGCCGCTACGGCCCACTCGCGATCCGTTGCGACCGCACTGGCTCCATCGCCTCGATTCTTCGTCTCGCAGGTCGCGTCGGCGCGCACGATCGGTGGCGAAAGCCGCCCTCCTTGCGGAAGGCGAGCGAGGAGCTGAGCGCGGCCTCCATCGCGGTCCGCTCCCGGGTGATCCGTCTTGTTCAGGACGATCACGTCCGGCGATCTCCATCGAGCCCCGCCTTGAGGGTCCGGACTGGCATCCCCGATTCCGGGCGTCAGCACCGACGGCGATGGTGTCCGGCGGTCCTCAACCACGTCCAGCTCTGACTGGCCCGCGCCCACTGTCTCGATCAGCGGTCTCGCTCCCCACGCGTCGAGCACCTCCGCACCAGCTCGCCCGTGCGCGCCGCCCGGCAGGCTTCCCGCGTACGCCATGCTGCGATGAACACGCCGGACCGGTCGCGTGCTCGCCCATCCGAACCGGTCGCCGAGGATCGCACCGCCCGAAAACGGGCTCGTGGGATCCACCGCATCCACCTGGCCGATCCCACCGCGCGGTAAGCCGCACGTACTCCGCGACGAGTGTGCCTTCCCACCCCGGCGGGCCGGTGATCCCAATCCGCGGCGCGCGCGGCCGCTTCTTTCCGTACACCGCGTCGAGGCAGGGCGACCGCGTCGGGCGTCCGTTCTCGACCAGAGTCATCGCGCGGGCCGCGGCTGCGCAGTCTCCGCGGAGGACCTCGTCAGCGAGAGATCTGGCGCTGCCGCCTGCAGGCGGCGTCCGCGCCGGCTCAATACTCCATCCCGGCGCGCGACTGATTCCCTTCTTGTAGTGGTGCTTGATCTCGCACGTCGCTCACGGTGTCCGCCAACTCCTGATCAGCGGCGCGGCGCGTTGCGCCCGGTCGCGATCAGATCCATCCACGCGCGGCCGCGCGCGCGCCCGATCGAGCACCTCAGTACGGGGAATCAGCCCGAAATCGGCGACCATTGGATCTCATCCAGGATCAGGAGGTCGGTGCGCGCCGCGGACGATCTCCACGCCTTGTCCAGCTGCCCGCGCGCGAGCTGCGGTGTCGCGCGGATCCGGATGTCTCCGGATCGACTGAAGACGTTCCGGGCCAGACACGTCACCTCGACGCCGGAAGCGACCGCAGCACGTCAGCTCGCCGTAGATCCGCGCCCTTCATGAACTGGATGACGGCAACCTTGAACCGTGCCCGAGGGCGCGAGGCGCGGTGCCGAAAGCCGGACGTCGTCTTCCCCTTGCCGTTTCCGGTGATGACGGAGGACCCCTTTGCGGGTCTCGCGACTCTCCGCCGGACCGGCCGATCCCACTGTGGCGCTGTCATTTGCGACGCTGGCGGCACTCCATCCTGGAAGCCTACCACCCTCACCCCGCTATCGCTCAAGAGCTTTCAGGCCACGTCGAACGCTGATTGGGGCCGGCCGATGGCGCGGGCCCGCCACCGCATCCACTCCACGTGCTCGGGGTTAGCGATGAAGTGGTGGAGGCGGTAATGGAGCTCGTCCAGGTCGTGGACGCGGACGCCAGCGCCGCTCTCTTGAAGGAAGTCGCAATTCCTCTCCTCCGCCGCCTGGGATCGGCCGGAACGACAGCGGCAGCCCACCGAGCCATGGCCTCGCTCGAGGTGAGCCCGCCTGACTTCCCGACGATGGATCCGAGGCGGCCATGAAGAGATCCATGCGATCCGTGAAGCCGTGGACCTTGATCCTCTCTCGTGACCGCGAATCCTCTCCGTCACCCGCACGCGGAGCTGCTCGTTGCGCCCGGCGATGACCAGTGCCTGACGCGTTTTAGGAAGCTCCAGAACTACTTCGAGCATCCCTTCGAGCGGCCCCACCCGAATCCGCCCCCACGAGGAGCAGGGTGAGTCCGTGACGGATCGGGATCGAGCCCCAGGAGGCTTCTCGCCTCTCCGGCCGGGATCGGCACGGCGAAGCGGGGGTCGATCGGCACGCCGGTGACGTCGATCCGCTCCGGGCGGGCACAAGCCGTGTGTCGACCAGCTCCTCCCGCACGGACTCGGAGGCGGACGAAGTAGCGGTCCATTCCGCGGTGAACCCACACCGGGTGGATCGCGAAGTCCGTGATCGCCGTCGCGAGGGGAACCGAGAGCTTGGTCTTCTCCCGCCAGGTGGCGAGCACTTCGGCGGGCAAGAATTGCGTGCAGAGGATGACGTCGCGGCTGGAAGCGGTCGATCACGGCCTGATAGCCGGGGCTCTCCAAACCATGAGACCATCGTCCGCAGGCGTCGCCGCCAGAGATCGTAGGGATCGCGCGGTGCGCTTGTAGACCACGCCCCACGCGCGCTGGCGTGCGCGCGACGACGCGGTTGCGCGAGCGACGCGTAGGTGGATCTGGAGAAATCGCGAAGAAATCGAGCGCGTCGTGAACCGACGCGATAGCGCCGGGGCGAGCCGCTCGATCGCGGCACGCCACCGCGCGGGCCGCGCGTTCGTGGCTCGCGCCGCGCGCGCACGTGGAGGATCGAGGATGCGCTTCGACGATCGTGCTTCGGCGCGGGATCTCAGTAGAACTGCCGGCGGCCTCCGGGGAACGCGTTTGGAACGTGCTCGACACGGAGCTCCGATCCATCGGTCCCCCACGTGATCCCGATCACGTCGAAGCCGCACCGGGCGTCCGATGAGCGCCGCCGCGCCAGATAGAGCGCCGCGCGCCTTCGCCCGTCTTCCCGTTTCTTGGCATTCACCGCGAGGCAGCGGCGCTGCGCGATCCGGCCGCCGTTCGAAATTTCACCTCGACGAAGACGATCCGTCTCCCGGTCGAGCGCGATCAGGTCGATCTCGCCGCGGCCCTCCACGCACGTTTCGATCGACGACTCTCAAACCCGCGCAGCGCGCAGAACGCCTCCGCGATCCGCTCGCCGCAGCGCGCCGCGCGCTCGCGCCACTCGCCGTCCGGCCCAGCCACATCCACGTTCCCCCGTCACTCAAAGAACCGCCTCGAAGCGCCTCCTGCACGAATAGGCGCTCCCGGACGGGGCGGAAGCTCTTGCGATGGATCGGGCACGGGCCGTGGAGCCGAAGCGGCATCCAGGTGCTCCGGCGTGCCGTAGCCCTTGTTGCTGCGAGAATCCGTACAGCGGGAAGCGCGCGTCGTCCTCCGTTCATGAGCGCGTCGCGCGTCACCTTGGCGACGATCGGACGCGGCCGCGACCGCCTGGCTCTTGCGCGTCGCCGTCGACGACCGCCTCGCAGACGATGTCGACGCCAGATCAGATCGTCCGGCCGTCGACGAGAAGGCCCTGGGGTTCAAGCCCCAGGGCCTCCAGCGACTCGCCGCATCGCGAGCAGCGTCGCCATGCGGATGTTGAACGCGTCCACTTCCGCGACGCTCGCGACCCCGACCCCACCGCCACCGCCTTCTGCGCGGATGCGGACCGACGCCTTCCCGCTCGCGCGCGGTGCATGCGTCTTGGAGTCGCGGACGCCTCGGATCTTGGTGCCGGGCCAGGAGCCACGCACGCGGCCACGACCGGGCCCGGCTAGCGGGCCGCGCCCAGCCTCGTCGATCCCCGCGAGGAGATCGCCCCAGCGGGCGCGGTACGTCGTCGTCGAAGCGGGCAGAGCCGCCTAGCGCGCCATCGCCCCCGAGCTTGTCCCGCTCGTCCGACTTTGGCCGCCTTCCCTCTCCGGCCACGGAGATAGAAGAGCTTCGCGCGGCGCACCTTTCCCTTCCGCGCCAGCTCGATCTTGGCGACCGCCGGGGAGTGGAGCGGAAACGTGCGCTCCACGCCGATGCCGCCCGAGACCTTCCGCACGGTGAAGCTCGACCGCATTCCGCTTCCACGCACGCTGGTCACGACGCCGTGGAAGATCTGCGAGCCGCTCCTTCTCGCCTTCGATCACGCGCACGTGCACGCTGCACCGTGTCGCCGGGCCCAAAGTCCATGGTCCGGTCGGTCTTGAACCGGGCTCTCGAACCGCTCCAACACACTCATGGTCCCTGCCTCCTTCTCTATCTCGTTCAGCGGCGTTTCGGTCTTCCTCGCTCAAGACCCGGTCTCGGAGCGAGATCGGGCCGGCGCTCGCAGCGTCCGCCGGAGCGCTTCGCGGCGCCGCCAGCATGCGGATCTGTTCGTGATTTCCGCTCGAGCAGGACGCTCTGGGAACCGATGTCCCCGAAAATCTTCCGGGCGAGTGTACACGGGCGCGTCCAGAAGCGCCTCCGAAAGCGAGATCGGCCTCCGCCGACTCCGCGTCCCCAAGACGCCCGGCTGGAGCCGCGTCACCGCGTCGAGAATGACCAGCGCCGCGGCCTCGCCGCCCGACAGCACGTAATCTCCGATCGAGACCTCTTCCGCGCCCGAGGAGCGGGATCACGCGCTCGTCGATCCCCTTGTACCGGCCGCAGACCACGACCAGGTGCGGTCTCCGCCGCCAGCTCCCGCGCCCAGTCCTGCGTCGAGCGCCCGGCCCTGCGGGCGTCGTCACGAGCGTCCGGCTCTCGGCCGCGCGCCGTGGCTTTCGCGTTCTCGTGCGCGGCCACGATCGTGTCGGCCTTCATCACCATCCCGCGCCGCCGCCCGTACGGAGAGTCGTCGGTCGTGCCGTACCGGTCGGCCGCGAAGTCGCGGATCGGGACGAGCGCGACATCGACGATCCCCTTCTCGCGGGCGATCCGGATCATCCCCTCGCCGAGGGGCCCCTCGAAGAACCCGGGTTCAGCGTCAGGATCGAGAACGCGCACGGCTCTAGCGCTCGTCCCAGCCCGGGACGGCCCGGCGGCGGAGCCACGCGTCATCGTACTCCGAGCGCTGTCGATCGTCCGCACGAGACCACGACGCTCGCCAGCGCGGAAGCAGGATCTCGCCCGTGGCGCCGCTTACCACGTAGACGTCGTTGCTCCCGGTCGCGAAGACGTCCGTCACGCTCGCCCAGGAGCTCGCCCGTCGCGGCGTCTGGACCGCGAGCCCGACCAGCTCGAAGCGGTAGTGCCGGCCCTCGGGAGCGGCTGCGACCTCGCTGCGCGCGATCGTGAGGTCGGCGCCGTGGAGCGCCTCCGCGTCCGGCCGCGATCGCGACGCCTTCGAACCGCACGAGGAGCCGCTCCTGGAACGGGCGACGATGGCCGACGACGACGACGGCGCGCTGTCTTCCCGAGGGAAACGCCGCCGTCAACGACGCTGCCCGGCTGCGAAGCGCTCGGGCGACGTCGCTGTACGGGTCCACGACGACCTCGCCGCCGAGGCCGTGCGCCCGCGCGATCGACCCGACGAGGATCGGCGGCTCGCCGCCCGACTCAGTCGGCAATCTCGAGCGTGGCGCGGCGCCCCTGCGACGCGGCGGCCGCCGTGAGGAGGAGGCGCATCGCCTGCGCCGTTCGCCCCTCCGCGGCCGATCACCTTGCCCAGATCGCCCGGCGTCGACCCGGAGCGTGAGCACGGTGGTCTCGCCGGTCTCGTGCTCGTCGACGCACGCCCTCGGGGTGATCGACGAGCCGGCGGGCGCAGTACTCGATGAGGGCTTTCACGGAGTCGCTCCTCTACTGTCTTGCGCCTTCTTCGGCCTTCTCTTGGCTTCGCTGATCCCGCTCGCCTTCTTCGCCTTGGCCTTGGCGCGCGTCTTCGCCTTCTTCACGCTCGCCTTGGTCGCCGTCTTCCGGGCTTCCGCGCGTCTTCGCCTTCGCCGACTTCGCCTTCTGCGGCCTTCTAGCCTTCTTCGCGCTTCGGCCCTTCGGCCGCGGACCTCGGTGAGCGCGGGCACGACCGAAGCGCGCGGGCGAAGCGCATCCGGGGCGTGCTTCGAGCACCATCACGCCGACCGACTCCGAGGGCAGTCGCGCCGCGACGGATCCATTCCGAGAAGCGGTCGGCGTCGATCTGGAACGTCGCCGGATTGGTGAGCGGATCGTAGTAGCCGAGCTGCTCGATGTAGCGCCCGTCGCGTCGGGTTCCTCGAGTCGGTGACGACGACGCGGAAGAACGGGCGCTTCTTCGCGCCCGCGCGCTTCATTCGGATGACGACGGCCATTCCCGATCTCCTCCGTGGTGGAACACGATCGCGTCCGGCCGAGGCGTCAGCGGCAGTTCCCGTCGGGAGCTTGCCGCGCCGTCCGCCGCCGAAGCGCTTCAACATGGTTTGCGTCTGCTCAACTGCCGGAGCACACGGTTCACATCCTGCACCGTGGTGCCGCTGCCGCGCGCGATCCGCTTGCGGCGGCTCCCGTTGAGGATCGCGGGGCGCTCGCGCTCCTCCCGCGTCATCGACTGGATGATCGCCTCGGTCGCGCTCGAGGTCGCGCTCGTCGACGTCTGCGCGCCCGCCGGGAGCTTCATCCCGGGCAGCATCTTCACGATCTCCTCGAGCGGCCCCAGCTTCTTCATCTCCTGAAGCTGGCCGAGGAAATCCTCGAGCGTGAAGCGCTCCTTGCGGAGCTTCTTCTCCAGCGCCTCGGCCTTCGTGAGATCCGAGCCGCTCCTGCGCCCGCTCGACCAGCGTCGAGCACGTCCCCATGCCGAGGATGCGCGACGCCGAGCCGATCCGCGTGGAACGGCTCGAGCCGCTTCGACCTTCTCTCCGATCCCCAGGTAGCGGATCGGCGCGCCGCGAGACCGCGCGGAGCGAGAGCGCCGCGCCGCCGCGCGCGTCGCCGTCCATCTTCGTGCAGGCACGAAGCCGCTCACCGGGAGCGCTTCGTGAAGGCCTCCGCGATCGAGACCGCGTCCTGGCCCGTCATGCCGTCCAGCACGAGCAGCGTCTCGGTGCGGCTCGAGCGCCGCGTGGACCCTGGCGACCTCGCCCATCAGCTCCTCGTCGACGTGGAGCCGGCCCGCGGTGTCCGCGATCAGGAGATCGAAGCCTTCCCGGTCCGCGCGCGTCCGGGCCGCCTTCGCCAGCGCGACCGCGTCCTTCGCCTCGCGGTCCAGATGCACCGGCACGCCGATCGACCTGCCGAGCACCTCGAGCTGGGCGATCGCCGCGGGCCGCTTGGAGGTCGAGCGCGGCGAGAAGCACCCGCTTGCCGCGTTCCTTCCAGTGCCGCGCGAGCTTCGCCGCGGTCGTCGTCTTTCCCGAGCCCTGCAGCCCCGCGAGCAGGACCACCGCCGCCCGGTTCGACGGGAACTGCATCGCCGCCGTGCTGGTCCGCCGAGGAGCCGGATCAGCTCCTCGTGCACGATCTTGATGATCTGCTGGCCCGGGCGTGACGCTCTGCAGCAGGTCGGCCCCGACCGCGCGACTCCTCGACCGCCCGGAGAAACGACCGGGCCACGTCGAGGTTCACGTCGGCCTCGAGGAGGACACGCCGGATCTCGCGCAGGGTCTCGCGGACGTCCTGCTCGTTCAACCGGCCCCGCCCCAGAAGCTTCCGGAATACCCCGGCGAGGCGGTCGCTCTAGTTCTTCGAACATGGGATTCGGGCCCGCGGAGGCGCGACCAGCCGAAAGCCATAAACGGTGAAGGCTATCACTCGAGCGCCGGCGAGACAACTCCTGATATTGGCGGGGCTGGGCCGGTCCAAGCGGATAGAAATTATTCGAACTTGGCGGCCTCCTCCAGCCATAAATCTATTGACACCGGATTTCGGCGGGTTGCTAGCTCTTGTTGCCGAGCGGAGTTCCCTGCCGCCTCGTGCCCAATCCGCAGATAAAACCTAGTCCTTCCAGCGGGTTGTTTTTGCGGGTTTTAGCTTCAGACACGTGGATGTGCGGGGAACTTCCTCAACATTGATTCCCCACCATTTCCCATTCCATCCCACAGCGCCGGTTAGAGCGGGCTCCTCACCGAGGTCCCCGTTTCCGTTCCGCCATCGTCGCGCTCGCCGGCTGCAGCGGCCAGACGGCGTCCATTCCGTCCAGAATTTCTTTCCCGGCTCCGGAAAAACGTCTGCGGCAAGTTCAGCGTGATCGCGCGAGATCATCGTCTGCGCGTCGACGCTGATTCTCCCGGCGCGACCCCAGGCCAGCTACAACATCGAGTTCTTCCTGCCGCACGCCGCGCACGTCCGGATCGTCGCCGCGTTCAGCGCCAAGGCAGCGCGCATCAAAGTGCTCCTCGACTCGGAGGAGGCCGCGACTTTCCCGGCTTTTTCCGGCAGCCGCCGGTCCCCTGGGACTTCACGGACGAACCAGCACCGGTGCCGCCGGGCAACTACCGTGTCTATTTCGGAGTCCGAGACGTCTGCCCTGAGCGCGGATCTGGGTGGTCGATGAACCGGCCCGCCCACATCCGCGTGCTCGTCCCCAGCTTCGACTTCGGCGGCGATCGCGGCGGCCGTGCTGGGCGGGCTCCTCGTGCTTTGCGCTCCTGCTCCCGCCCCGAGCCCAGGTGGAAGCCACGCCGCAGAAGCCGCCGGCGGTCACCTCTCGTCTCGTTGTGCGCACGCCGGAAGAGCGCGACCGCTCGAGTTTGGCGTCGATTCCCCTCACGACTATTTCGACGCTTTGGGGACCTTCGATATCGCCGGTTCGTCCGCGAGCGCGCACCTCGAGCAGTCGACATTCAGATCGAGGTGGCCGCGTGGAAAAAGGACTACTTCCGACCGAGGGATCGCTGAGCCTTTACTACCCGTTCCGGCCGCTCAAGTCGTACAGGAGTCGTGGAAGCTACGGCCCCTTCTGGAAGCGGGCCCTTGGCGTTCACGTCGTCGTCCAGTCGGCGGACCTCGTCGGCTTCACCCAGACGAGCTTTCACGCCCACGGATACCCGAAGACCTGTACGCTGGCGCGGAGTACCTGCTCACGCGAAGGGTGGGCTTTTTCCTGCGCGGTGTCGCCCCAGCGTCCCCGCGCATCATCCGGCGTGACTACGCAGGCCGCGATCTTCGAGGTAGCCCCGGTCGGCGAGACCGCCGATCGTCCCAGGTCAGCGGGTTCCTTCGGCGACCAGATACCTCCGCCCGCATCGCCACCGTCCGGACCCAACTCCACCAGGTAGTCGCACGCGGCGGAGCAAATACGCGTAACTGAACGAAGTACATC
>ERZ1370068.9112-contig-7913_pt1 | contig 35597 bp, 41 predicted proteins | sample MGYA00561227_ERZ1370068 | MGnify/ENA primary metagenome ERZ1370068 (study PRJEB38410, sample SAMEA6850437) | metagenome | study: Metagenomic assessment of the ecological functions of the soil: analysis of the soil microbiota associated with the... | reverse complement strand
AGTTACGTATTATTGAAGGTCGCGTGGATCGTGGATCGGCCGTCACGTTGGTGAACGTATGCCGACCGCCCTGACCGAGCTACTGTTCACCACCACGTCCGCATACGGTAGGTCGCGTCCGCCGTGATCGTGAAGCCTGGTCCGCGCCGTGGTTCACGACGACCGCGCCAGTCTGGGTGCGATGGAGTTGCTGGGGCCGGCCAGCCGAGGCCGTGATCGTAGGTGTTGATGGCGAAGGTCGCGGATCGTGTGGTCCGCCGCCTGCCGTTGGTGAACGTGTAGCTGCCCACCGCGCCGACCGGAGCTGCCGTCGACGAGATTGGCGATGTGGAAGCCCGTATCCGGCGTGATCGTGGAACGATTGGTCGTTCCCCTCCGCCACCACGGAACGCGCCACTCGGGGCGATCGCGCCGCCCGCCCGCGCTGGCCGTGATCAGAACGTGCTGGCCGAGAACGAGGTGCTGGATCGTGGTATCGGCGATCACGTTCGTGAACGTATGCCCACCGCTCCGACCGAGCTGCCATCCACGAGCACGTCGGCGATCGCGAAGCCCGCGGTCGGCGTGGATCGTGGTGCTTCCTGGTCGGCGCTCTGATTCACGACGACCGCGCCGCTCGGGCCGATCGGAGCTGCCCGCGCCGGCCGAGGCCGTGATCGTGTAGGTGTTGATCGCGAACGACGCGCTGATCGTGTGATCGGCCGTCATGTCCTTGAAGTTGTAGGTGCCCGCCAGCTCCGATCGTGCCGCCGTCCACCAGCACGTCGGCGATGTAGCCTGCGTCAGGGTGATCGTGAACAACTGGTTCGAGCCCTCGTTCACCAGCACCGCGCCGGTCGGCCGATCACTCCACCTGCTCCACTCGCCGTGATCGTGTGCTGCGTCCCGGCGAAGGATGCGCTGGATCGTGTGACCTGCGCCGTCACGTTCTGTGAACGTGTAGCTCGCCACCGCGCCAACCGAGCCGCCGTCGACGAGCACGTCGGCGATGTGGAAGCCCGCGTCCGGCGTGATCGTGGGCGGCTGATCCGCGCCATGGTTGACGACCACACCGCCCGAGGAGGCAGAACCGAACCGCCCGCGCCTGCGCCCGCCAGGATCGTGTAGGTGTTGATCGCGAAGAGTCGCCGAGATCGTGGTGATCCCGTGGTGACGTTCGTGAAGGTGTAGCTGGTCAGGGACGGCCCCGGACGACGCCGTCCACCACCACCTGCGCGGAGTATGGTGGCCGGCGAATCGGGAGTGATCGTGAACGTCTGATCCGCCCCGTCGTCGACCGAGACGGCGCCGCTGGGAAGAGATCGTGCCGCCCGCGCCCGCCGTGGCCGTAATCGATGTGGGCGGCGATGGATTGGCCGACGGCGAGAGTCACTGAACGAGGTCGCGCCCGTGGCCTGGGTGCTGGTCGCGGTACGCGTGCCGGTGCCCGTCGCCGACCAGGCGGAGCCGTTCGGAGGCGCTTCACCCGGAAGCTTGCAGTATTCGCACCGCCGTCCACGTCGCCGCTCGCGAAGTTGAAGGTGGCGTCGTAGGTCGAGAACGAGGGGAGCTGCGACCGGCGTCAGCGTCCAGTAGCGATTGACTGACTTGGACGCGTCGAGCCCCAGAAGTTGAAATGGACGGGTGATCCGGCGTGCTCGTGTTGCCGGTCGTAGCAGCCGAACGGGGCCGCCAGGCCATGAACTGCGACGGCGACCGGTGTACGCACCGGCATCGCCGACATCGAACGTGCGCGAGGCCTCACCGCCAGCGGGCAACAGGAGTTGCGCCGGAGGTTGCCGTTGACCCAGCCCGTCGAGCCGCCGGCGCCTGTGAGGTTGGCTGCGCCACCGTCACGAGCGTGTTCGATCCGGTATTGACGCGCCCGTTCGCGAAGTTGAGCGTGCCGGTGCCCAACGTCAGGTTGCTCCGAGGTTGACGCGCCGCTGGCGTTGTTGACGGCAATCGTCTGATTCGGAGAGTTGGTGATCGTCCCATTGTTCGTGATGGTCTGCGCGGACGAGCCGCTGAGGTTGACGGTCCGAGGGCTGGTTGGATTGAAGACCAGCGTCGCGCCCGTATTGACAGTGATGTCTCCCTTGATCGCGTGGCCCGGCGCACCGGTCATGCCGAGGTTGAAAGTGCCCAGGGTGACGGTGAAGTTGTCCATCACAACCGCGCTGCCACCCGTGACACCTCGTGGTACCAGCCACGTTCTTTTCGAAGTTGGCGTAAGTGCGACCGGAGAACGACGGCGTAACGGCTCCGTCCAGTCGAATAGAGACTTCCGGGCTGGAATGTGACTACCGACGCCGGCTGGGCTGCTCAAATGGGTTGCTTCCCGCGACCTGGGAGAAGCGCGAGCCGGACGCAAAGACGACTGAGTTCAGGACGCCGTTTGCGGCACCCCCGTCGCCGAATGGATTCCAGAAAATCCCGTGCCTGCCGTGCAGACAGAACCGCTCTGGAAGACGAGATTGTTCGTCGACCCGCCGAAGAGCTTGTGCAAACCGCCGCTGAGCGTCACGTTCCCGGAAATACTTCCGGTCGTGCCGTTCGCGACGTTGAGTTGGACCGTGATGGCCCCTGAGGAGATTGAGGGAGCTTCCGGCATCGACTTGCAGGTCCGTGCCGGGTCCGCCAACGAGTTAGTTGGGCGGACGACGAGGTCGAAAGCGTCAGGGCGGTGTTCCCCGTGACGATGAGCTGTCCGATTGAACCGGTCGTGAAGTTGTTCGCCGTCGGCGTCCCGCCGTTGCTGAAGACGAGGATGTCATTGTTGGCGGGAAGGTTCCGCGTCGGGCTCCACTGGGCTGGATCGTTGAGGCCGCCAGAGCCGGAGGTCGCAATCCAGGTGTAGGTGTTCTGCGCCCACGCCGCGCTCGTTGCTCCGAGCGTCAGAAGTACCGCGGCCAGTAGTCCGAACCGGGCGCGCGTGAAGCGCCCAGTGCGTTCGGGGGTTGGCGTCATTCGAGGTCGAGCGACAACCCGCTGCCATACGTGCCTCCGGGGAAGGACGTGGTGGTCCGACACGACTCTTCAGTTGTGAGAGCAGGAGCGTGACGCCCTCGGCCGCAGCGATTCCCTGACCGGCCCTGTGCAGGGGGCACACCGGACCGAACCGCCACAACCAACCAACTCGACGCAAGCCCAGGGGAATCTCAGGCTGTCCGCGACGCAGGTGGTCTCCAGCAGGACGCGGCTCGGCGAGCGGGGGCGACCCTAGAATTGTGCTTGCTACGGCGGCACGTCTAGCGACCGGGGGATTATTCCTGGGTTCGAACTGGGTCGCAAGACAATTCCCGGACCCGAAGCCCGGCGACCCCAAATATGCTCCGAGTGGACGGGAACGAGCGCGCGAGGCGTTGAAAACACAAGCGTGTCGCGTGATAGAAAACACGCGCCGCGACCAATGTCCATGCGTGGTCGCCGGCGTCCGTCCGTGGACGCGTGCGCGGGAAGGCGTCCATTTTCGGACCAGGAACGTCCGTGGCCCGACGCTCCCGAGCCTCGAAGGCGTCCAACGGCGGACGCTTCCGTCCAAGTTCGGACGCTTCGGGCGCCACGGACGTCCAACGGCGGACGCTTCCTGTCCAAATTCGGACGTTTCGGCTGCCACGAGCGTCCAACGGCGGTCGCATCCGTCCAAGTTCGGACGTTTCGGCCGCCACGGGCGTCAACGACGGACGCCCGCGTCCAGATTCGGACGCTTTCGCCGCCGATGCAGTTCCTGCTCGAGCGGTGACGATCGGGTAGACTCCCCCACACGATTCCTCGTTCGTCGCCGGGCTTCCCCCTCATGAAAGGCCGCCATGAGACTCCCGCGCGCTCGAGCATGGCTCGGGCTGGTGTTGTTCTTCGTCGCCGGGGCGCTGACTGCAACGGCTTGGGCTGACGACGTCCCGCTCGATACACCTCGAGCCCGAGTGACAGCGTCGTCCATGCTCCGCCTCCGCCGAAGTCCTATTCCACGGCGGGAGTGGCGGCACCTGCTTACGCCACCCGATACCGAGCGCATCTTCGAAATCCAGAAGCAGCTCGCGGCTAACCCCCGCGGCCGAGTGCACGGCCCGGAAGGGATAACTGAGCTTGCAGAGCCGGGTGCGTGCTGGGCGGGCGTCCTGGGACGGGCGACGTTCGGACACGATTCGGTCGGGCCGCCCGACACTCTGGCGTGGTCACGGGTCCAAGAACTGGAGATCGGCTATCGGGGCGTGGCGAACGGCGCGAAAGTAGGCGCCCAGGTCGGCGCAACGCCAGGTGTTGTTGTCAGCGAGTGTGGGTGCGAATGACGGGTCCATGGCGGGGGCGGTCTTCTTCTTGGTCGGTGGTGTTCTCGCCGTCGGCGGAGCGGTCGCCGGTGCCGGTGATCGGCTCCGTCGCGGGAGCCGCGACGACGACGTGGGAGCCGATCTACCGCCAGCCCGAGGTCCAGTACGTGGCGTCGGTTTCGAATCCGCCGGCTCGCGTGATCGCCGTCGCCGCGATCGAACAACGATCCGCGCCGCGCGCGGACAAGCAGGTGACCCAATCGGCGATGCGTGCCCTGCGCAATTCCGGATTCACGGTGGTTCCGCCCGAGACGGTCAGTACCATCGTGATCGCGAGCCTGGGCAAGAAGAACGCGAAGCACGTAGAGAACTGGCGCACGACGCCTGCCGTGCTGAGCAAGATCGAAGGGCGCACCGAAGCGAAGGCGCTTCTGAACGGCACCGTCACCCGTGTGGAGGGGAAGCAAGCGCTGCGCGTGGCCTTCCTGCTCACGGCCATTCCGTCGGGGAAGGCCTACTACCGAGCCCAGACGACCGTCGATGGCACGAGGATGAACGACACGGTCGCCGACCAAACGGCGCGCGAACTCTTGGACCCCGTGCGGAGTCTGCCGCGCAGTATCCAGTGAGGTTCGACGCTCTGGACGCCGACGCTCATAAAGGTGGAAGTTTGTCGGGGTAGAGGAGCTCAGGCCGGGACTCGTCTGAAGGAGGGCTCGAACATGAATCTTGCGAAAGACCGCAGGCCGATCGATGCGATGGGCGGCGTCGACGGGGGCTCATTCGCGCGACGCGTCGGCGCGATCGCGTGACGCGCGCGCTGCTCGCCATCGTGCTGGCTGGAAGCTTCGGCATCGTGCTCGCACTCCAAGACCGCCAGCACCACGGGGAGCAACACGACCGACATGGACCTCACTCACACGTCGTGGCGCGTCGAGGACATCGGCGGCAACGGCATCGCGCAGAACGCCGACGCCACGCTCAAGTTCGACACCGGCGGCAAGGTCTCCGGGGCACGGGGTGCAATCATTTCACCGGCGGCGCGCTGATCGACGGCGACAAGCTCGCGTTCAAGCCGCTCGCCACGACGCGCATGGCCTGCTCGCCGCCGCTGCAGGCGCAGGAGCGAAGCGTTCGTGCAGGCGATCGGGGAACGTGAGGAGCTACCCTTGCTGATCCCGCGGGGAAGCTCGTGTTGTTGGGTGAAGATGGGAAAGAAGTGATGCGCCTGAAGAAGATATGAATTGTGGCAACTGGCCCCGGGGCCAGTTGAGTGTGACCGTCGCGAGCGCGCTCGAGGTGATCTCCAGCGACATCCCGCGTGTCATCGAGGTGATCCGCTACTCATGATGCGTGGACAAGAATTCCGGCAACTTGCCCCGGGGCAAGTGACAAGTGACATGATGTCCCACACAAGTCGCGTGCTTCGCTTGTTCGCTGTGTTGATCGTCGTGCTGTTCACGGCGACATCCTGCGGGCGGCATGAAGCGAAGCGCGCGGAGCCTGCGCCGGACTCGACGCTCGCGACCAGTCCACGATCGAGCGCGGGGAATTCCGCCGACACCTTCGAGCCCGCGCCGCCCCAGCCCTCAGGCCCGCAAGTCGGGAAGCGAGATTCGCTGATCAACGCCATCGCGCCGCAGCTGAGCGATTGGGTCGTGATGTGGCGTGAAACGTTGCCGGGGTTCTTGCCGGACTCGCTGTGGAGCCAGGGCAGGATTCGTGGAAGTTCGTCGGCGTTCGAGAGCCCGACTCCGGGCCCGTCGAAGACGGGCGCCCTCAGGCGATCTGGCCGCGCGAATCCTGACGCTCGACTCTCCCGGCGGCCGCTACTCGCTGTGCATCGACAACTATCAATACATGACGCCCGACGGCGACTCGCTCATCGTCGGTGGCGATCCGGAGTCGCAGCCTTCGCTGACAGACAACACGACGAAGGCCAGCGTGAATCTCGCGATGTGTGGCACGCCATGCGGCTTTCACTGGGCAAAGTGGCTCTCGCCGACGTCCTTCGCGCTGGGCAGCTGGTCGGAGGCCGACGACTACGGCCATTGGATGCAGGGCGGCCTGTCGATCTATTCGATCCGGCGACTCGACGCGGGCCAACTACGTGACACGAATCGTCCCCGTGAACGACTACGATCGCTACTTCAGGGCGTGGAATCTGTGGCTTCTCGGGCGTTACAGGGAGATCATGAAGGCGCGCCCTGGGACGTGATGGGTTCGTGCCCTGGCGGGAGTTTGCAGATGCACCCAAACTGCATGCTGACGTAGACCGCGCACGAGGTCCGTAATTCCCTCTCTCTGCCGGAAGGGAGCCCATCATGCGCATTTCTCGCACAGCTCCACAGAAATCCGCCGACTCCCCAATGCCTCACACTTTGAGGTGCCATGCCTTCGCGAGAGGCAGCGACATCCGGCGATCGCGCTATGGCTCTCGTGAGGGATCATCTCGATTGACCTTGCCGCGCATCCTCCTTCGTGCGCTGCTCAGTGGGCTCACCGCGGCGGTGACGTCGGTCCCTCTCTCGCAGCACCCACCACGACGACAGCGCCTCCCCCGAGCCCTTCGACCACGCCACTGGAGCAGTTGGTTCGGCCGGACGGTTCAATCGATCTGCATGGCTATCGGGGCAACATTTCCACCGATGGTTGGCGACTGGTGACCGAACAAGACGGCAGTCCGCGTTTCGTGCGGGGTGCGGCCGGTCCCGACGACAACTGGGATTCTCGGTTCAGTCGTTCAATACCGGGGTCGGACAGGGCCATCTTCCGGCTAGCGCTGGACGGCAACGGGATCCTCTATGCCGGAGGATTGTTCACGACGATCGGAGGCGTGAGCGCGAACCGGATTGCTAGGTGGAACGGCACAAGCTGGTCGGCCTTGGGCACGGGCGTCGACAACACCGTCTGGGCCCTGCTAGTGGACGGCGCCGGGAATCTCTACGTCGGTGGCGACTTCCAGCATGCTGGCGGCCTCACCGTGAACGGGATCGCCAAGTGGGATGGGACGAACTGGTCGGGGCTTGGTTCCGGAACCAATTTCGGCACCGTCTACTCGTTGGTGCTTGATAGTGCCGGCAATCTGTACGCAGGCGGCCACTACCAGTTCATGGGTGGCGTAAGTGCCGCCAACATCGCCAGGTGGAACGGAACAAGCTGGTCAACTCTGGGGCCCGGACGCCCTTTCGGCGTCACCTCCCCGCGGTCTATGGAGTGGACCTTGTGTGCCGGTACGGGGAACTCGGGATCAGTAATCACCGCATCCCGTTTCACAATGGAATGGATCGAGCTGGTCGCCACTGGGTGGGATCCAAGTCAAGGGTGCAACAGTAGAGACTTTGTTGAATGATGGTTCCGGGCATCTTTACGCCGGCGGTGACTTTACGACTCCCAATGGTGCACCCGGCGAATTACATCGCCATGGAGCGGCGCGAACTGGTCAGCTGTGGGTGCCGGAGTGAATAACCAAGTCAACAGTCTTATCGAGGATGGCAGAGGCAATCTGTACGTTGGCGGTGATTTCACTACTGCGGGGGCACGAGTGCAACTTAATAGCCGAGTGGAACCCCAGCGGCGGCACCATGGTCGGCGCTCGGCGTAGGGCTGGGACAATACTGGCCACCAATGGCGTCATAGGATTGGCGTCGAATGGTGCAGGACTTGTGTATGTCGGTGGCTCCTTTACAACGGCCGGGGGAGCCGGTGCGATGAACCTGCAGTCTGGGACGGCGGGAGTTGGGGTTTGCAGGGCGCCGGCATGAATGGCGTCGTCTACGCGATCGCCAGCGACGGTGCTGGAAGCGTGTACGTCGGCGGTGCATTCACGAGCGCGGGGACGTGAGCGCGAATCGGATAGCGAAGTGGGATGGGACTGATGGTCGGCTCTGGGCACGGGCATGAACTCGGATACTTACGCGTTGGCGGTGGACGGAGGCGGCAGACGTCTACGCCGGGGGCGCCTTCACTACTGCGGGCGCGTGACGGCGAATTACATAGCAAAGTGGGATGGGACGATCTGTCTTCGCTTGGTACAGGCCTGAATGCGGCTGTGTATTCGATCGCTGCAAGAGGGAACACCCCTGTATGCCGGCGGATGGTTCACAAGCGCAGGCGGTGTAGGCGCGAACTACGTTGCTAAATGGAATGGCGCGACGTGGTCCGCTCTGATCGGGCGTTAACTCACTAGTCAAGGCACTGGCATTGAGCACTGACGGGAGCCTCTACGCTGCCGGGCACTTCACAAGTGCGGGAGGCGCAAGTGCTAGCTACGTCGCTCGATGGAATGGAAGCAGTTGGCTGACCATGGGCTCAGGGATGAACGCGATCATTAATGCGCTGCAGCTCGACGGTAGGGGAAACTTGTATGCGGGCGGGGGTTCAGCAGCGCGGGAGGCGTGAATGCGCTGTACATTGCCAAGTGGGATGGGACAAGCTGGTCGAACGTTGGCTCCGGCACAAATCTGTTTATCAGAGCTGTTCTTGTCGATGGCCGCGGAAACGTTTACGTCGGTGGTGATTTCACGTCGGCTGGCGGAGCGGGCGCAAACCACATCGCCAAGTGGAATGGGACGGCGTGGTCCGCCTTGGGCTCAGGAACGAACTCCTCCTCGTTTATGCCCTCGCTGCGAACCCCCACAGAGCCTATACGCTGGTGGGGACTTCACCGTGGCGGGAGCAAAGGAGTCGGACTATTTCAGCATCTGGCACTGGCGACCAGATCCTCGATGTACCGCAGGAATCTGGAGCACTAGGATCATTCGCGTTTTCCGCTGGCCTCCTGCCCCTTCACGCGCTCGACGGTTCTGGCCTTCTACGTACCGTTACCGGAGCGCGTGGAGTTCGATGTGTACGACGTGAGCGGCCGGCATGTGCGATCGCTGTCGGTGGAAGCGGCAACCGCCGGGCGTCACGAAGTGGTTTGGGACGGTACGGACGATCAGGGGCGAAGGCTGTCGGCAGGTGTTTATCTTTGCCAAATGCGAGCGGGCTCGTTCACCGCTTCACGTCGCTTGGTGCGGGTGCCGTGAAGGGCCTGTCTCGGATTTTGTGTAAGACGAATTGACGCGAGAACGCAGCAATGGCCGCCTCCTCGAGGAAAGCGCCGTCGCTGATTCGTTTTCGGATTGCGAGCGGTGCTAGTTCATCTCGACGAAACGCGTCGCGAGCGATCTGCCGGCGGCCTCGAGCCGCAGGAAGTAGACGCCGTTCGCCACCACCTGTCCCGATGCGTCACGGCCATCCCACAAGACGTTATGCGGGCCGGCGGGTTGACTGCCGTGCATCAGGCTGCGGACGAGTCGACCTGACGTGTCATAGATCTCGGAGCGAAACCGACCCCTCGCTGGGAAGTGAGAACTGGAACGTGCCCTGCCGTGGAGCGGATCGGGCGACACGGGTGCTAGGGACAGCTCGCCCGTGAATGGGCCGCCTGGAACGCTGGACGTCGTCTGCGGTGTGATCAGCGCGAACTGGCTCTCGTTACCGTGCGCGTCGACAGCTGAGATCTTGTAGTAGCTGCCCGCGGCGCCGGGGTCCGCGTATCCGGTGTCAGATGGGGTCGCCAACAAATTGCCGGGGCCCGGGACGAAGCCCGCCGAGCTGCCGCGGTACACGCGGTAGACCGCGAAATCCGGCTCGGGGCTCACACCCCAATGAAGATGCGTGGCGCCACCCGAGTAGGCAGCAGCGACCGGCGCCGGCGGGCCGGGCGGCAAGTTGTCCACCGAGTACGCGCTGTCCGGTGCCGAGTCCCAGTACTCGCCAGTGTTCGTCTGTGCTTCGACCATGAATTACGTGTACGGGTTCGATCCCGGAACCGAATCGGACAGCGTCGTCGCCGTGAAGCTGTAGCCCGGAAGCCTGCGGGCGGCTTGTTCCCCGATCAACTCCCAGTAGTAGATCTGCGCGTCTCGATGGTCGCGTTGCCGTCGCGAATGGCATCTCCACCTCGCTGCGCTTTCAGCCGCGAGCCCGATTTGATGAGCGTGGCCGCGCGAGTCGCAGGCACCTGACGCCAGATAAAGTAATCGTTGACCAAATTGAGCGCAGCGACGTCAGAACGGGCTCGCATTCCAGCGGACGCTGACTTTTCCACCTTGATCGTTCGGGACGTCTTTCATCGACACGATTGTCGGCACCGCGCGCTCGAACGCCCAGACCGCTCCGACGCCGCTGTTGTCGAGATTCCGCCGACGACGGCCCAATTCCCGTCGGTCGACAATGCGAGCCCACCAAAGCCACCTTGGCCAGCCGGTCCAACGGCGCCAGTACCCGAGATTCTCGGATTCTGTTGATACCAAGTCGCGCTGCTTCGCAGGAACGTCCACACCGAGCCAGCGCCCCCATTGTCCGAAGTTGCGCCAACCATCGCGGTGTTTCCATCTCCGGACAGCGCGACCGACGTTCCCTGGGTCGCTGCCGCCCCCGCGCCCGCGCCGATGAGCTTGGGGCCCTGCTGCGACCACACGCTACCGTTACGCACGAACACCCACGAGGCTCCCCGATCCGTATTGTCCGAGTAGCCACCCACGAGCGCGGAGTTTCCATCCGACGACAGCGCAACGGCGGCTCCCTGTCTCGCGGCGCCTACGGCATCAGTAGGCGACGAGCTTGCTGCCCTGCTGCGTCCACACGCCCGCGTTCCGTATGAACACCCAGGACGCGCCAGCGTTTCGAATTGTCCGCCAACCCACCGACAATCGCCGTGTTGCCGTCACTCGAGAGCGCAACCGCCCATCCCTGTTGAGCGGCGCCAACATTCCCGGTTCCGATGAGCTTCGCCCCCTGCTGCGTCCACACGCCTCCGCTGCGAGTAAAGACCCACACTGCTCCTTGGTTCAGGTTGTCGCCTCTTCCTCCCACCATCATCGTGTTCCCGTCCGCGGACAGGGCGACGGAGGATCCCTGCGCCGAGTTGAGGGCCTGAGCGCTACCGACCAGCTTCGGCCCCTGCTGACTCCAGACGCCGCCGTTGCGCACGAAGACCCACACGGCTCCGATGTTCGAGTTGTCGCCCGCGCCGGCCAACGGCGGCAGTGTTCCCGTCCGCGGAGATCGCGACCGAAGACCCTTGCGCCGACATTGCTACGACACCTGAACCAACGAGCTTTGCACCTTGTTGGATCCACATATTGCCGCTGCGCGCGAATACCCAGGCCGCTCCTTGGCTCGTGTTGTCTGCGCTTCCGCCTTCGATCATCGTCGAACCATCGGCAGAGATCGCCACCCGTCCCTGGTTGGCCGTCCCGCGGCACCCGATCCGAGGAACTTCGCTCCTTGTTGTGCGTATTGCGCGTGCACCGCTTGAAGCAGTGATCAAGAGCAGTACGACGGCGACGCCGAAGAATTGCGCTCGCATGATGAGAATCCTTTCAGCGCTGGTCGCGGCGCTAGAGGGCGCGCGTACGCGGCAGTTTCTGGGCGGCAGGACATGAGGCAGGGAGGGCGGGGGAATACCACCTCTGTTTCGCGTCTCGTTCTGCGTCGACAGCGCGACACCGGCGAAAGCACGCGAGTTGGGGAGACTTGAAGATCCGGTACCGGTAAGCCTACGAACGCATGGCTCGTCTCAATTCCGACAACGAACATGCGCCGGCGCATGTGACATGAAGTCGCACTCGAGCTGACTAATCGTTCGAGGTTCGGCCGCGACGGCGACCGCCCTCGATCGACTGCCTCAGTCCCTAGCGGCGGCGCACTCGACGCAGCCACACCATTCCGGCGCGACAGGCTGCCCCTGGGCGGCGTCGAGTCGATAGAAGTACACGCCCGCGCTCGCCACCTGACCGGAGACATCGCGTCCATCCCACGTCGCGTGGTGGCGGCCCGCCGGAGATCGCCCGTGACGAGGCTCCCTCACGAGACGTCCCCTGGAGATCGTAGACGCCGAGCGCGACGCGACCGTCGCGTGGGAGCGCGAACTCGATCGTCGATGGTCCGGATGCGGGGTTCGGCAGCGGCGACTCGAGCGCCAAGCTCGTCACCGGGCCTTGCGGGCCCACGGCGCTCGCGCCCGACGTCGTTCTGAAGTCCGGCTCCGTCACGCTGTTCCTCTGGAACGTGTTCCACGTCGACCACGGGAAGAACGGCGACGTCGTGTGCGTGCGCGAGCGCCAGAGATAACGCGAGGTTGGGGGACAGGATCGTGCCGCCCAGCTGCACGCCATGCGTGATCGTCGATCCGTTCGATCCGGGGGGCACGTTGGTCAGGCGTTGCCGCTGCGGCCCGCGAACGGCGGACCGACCGACCCCACCGCGTGTCGGACGTCGAACTCGTGCGACACCTTCGCGGCGCCCGAGGCGCTGCGCAGCGTGTTGTCGATGTGCATGACGCCCGTGTAGTCCATGCCGCCGAGAGGTTGGATGTCCTTGGAAAGCACGCTGCTGGTCTGGAACACGACGCGGTCGAGCCCGATGCCGCCGTTGCCGAGCCAGATGCTGGCGCTCCCGACGTTCGAAAAACCGTTCACGTCGTCGCCGGGGGCGCCGGTGGCGACGTCGCAGCGAAACCGTCGCCGTTGATGTCCATCCCTCCGGCCACCACGTGCCCGAAGTTGTCGAAGGCATTGTTGCCGAGCCACTTTCCGCGGGCGTGTTGTTGCTGAGTGGACCCTTGAACACGTAGACGGCGCCGGCATCGGTCTGCGTGCCGTTGTCCTCGAACACGGCGCCGACCACGATGTCGCTCAGGCCGTCGGCGTTGATGTCGCCGGCGGACGCGACAAAGTTTCCGAACGCGCTCGAGACCTGATCGCCGTTGCGCGAGAACAAGTGTGAGTGCGTGAACGGTGACGGGCCGCCGGCGTACGCGTCGACGAGGCCGGTCGTGGAGTTGGCGAACGGCGTGCCGACGACCACGTCGGCGTAGCCGTCGCCGTCGACGTCGCCCGCCGACGCCACCGAGTTGCCCGATGCCCAACCCGCCACCGCCCACGTCAGCCCGAACCAGGGCGAGGTCTGGATGCCGCTGGGGCTGCCGAGGTAGACCTCGAACGCCCCGGCAGGGAATGATGCCGGCGTCGGGATCCGGTTGATAGTCGCGATTGGGCTCGCCGACGATCACGTCGTCGTAACCGTCGCCGTTGAAATCGCCGGCGCACGCGACCGCAGCGCCGTAGTGCGCGTTCGCGAGGCGCAGGCCGACGGGGACGAGCACGGCCTGGGGCGTCGTCTTGAGTCCCTTCGCGCTGCCGAGGTAGACGAACGCGCGCCCGCGTCGGCGGCAGAGCGCGTCGTCGAGCTGAGCGCCCACGATCACGTCGCCGAAGCCGTCACCGTTCACGTCGCCGGCGGATGCAACCGCGCCGCCGAAGTGATCGCCGGCGCCGGTGCCTTCGAGCAGCGTGGGAGGAATTCCGGAGCCGGTCGGCATGTAGTAGACCCACGCGGCGCCATGCCCGTTGTACTGGTCGGCGCCGACGATCACGTCGCCGAAGCCGTCACCGTTCACGTCGCCGGCGCGCGCCACCGAGACGCCGAGCTGGGCACTCGCCTGGCCGCTGAAGATCTGCCAGTCCGCGACCGGGTCCGCGCCGCCGGGACCGCCGTAAAACAACCGCACGCGCCCCTCGCTGGTGAGCGTGTTGGACGCGAACGGATCGCCCACGAGAAAGTCGTCGAAGTGGTCGCCGTTCACGTCGCCCGCGCACGCCACGCTCCAGCCCGCGCGCCAATTCGTCAGCGGCCCGGGCACGAAGAACGGCGCGTTGGACGTCATGCGATCGGGGCCGCCGAGGTACGCGGAACACCTGGCCCTCGTCCACCTGGCCCGTTCGCGTGGTAGGGAGCCGACACCATCAAGTCGCCGAACCCGTCGCCGTTCACGTCTCCGGCGCCCATCACGACGTATCCCATTTGCGCGTTGGCCTCGTTCGACTCGACGAACGGCAGCCCGCCCAGGAAGGCCTTCGTGCTCTGGAACACGCCGAAGCCGCCCTCGCTGAACTGGCCGTTCGAGTGCGTCGGGAATCCCATCACGATGTCGGCGAGGCCGTCGCCGTTCAGGTCGCCCGCGGTGCAGACCGAAAAGCCGCAGTGACCGGGATTGGGGAAACCTCCGGGCGAGGTCTCGTCCCAGAACGACGTCGTCGCGAGCCCGCCACTGCCACCCAGGTACGTAGGTGTGTCCGCGATCCGGATCCGCGGGGTTGGGGTAGTCGTGCAGCGGCGCTCCCACAATGACGTCGGCATAGCCGTCGCCGTTCACGTCGCCGGCCGTCTGGACGGAGTAGCCGAATTGGGAGCTCGCCTGGGCGCCGAAGATCTCGGTGAAGACGTCGTACGGAGACTGGATGCCCGAGGGTCCGCCGTACCACACACTACATGGCGCCGCCGAGCACAGACGGCGCGCCCGCGACGATGTCGGCGTAGCCGTCGCCATTGACGTCGCCCGCGCCGCCAGACCGACCAGCCGAGCTGCGAGGCCGCCGGCAGGCCATGAAGCAGCCTTCAATGAACGTCGAGCCGGTGCTCTGCAGCCCGAGCGGCGCGCCGTAGTAAACCTCGACCGCGCCGAGGTTGTTCCCCCGTGCACGAGCCGCTCGTGTAGGACATGCCGGGCGTGCCGACGACCACGTCGTCGTAGCCGTCGTGATTCACGTCGCCGGCCCCCGCGATGCTGGCGCCGAAGAAGCCGCGATTGCCTGAGATCACCGTGATCGAGACGGTGTCGATGCCCCACGAGCGGCCGTAGTAGACGGCGAAGCCGCCGCTCAGTAGGACCCGGGCTGGCGACCGCGATGTCGGCAAAGCCGTCGAGGTTGACGTCGCCGATCCCCGCGACGCGCGGAATGGTAGGCCAGACCCTTCTTCATCCACACCGGCGTCGGGCTCAGTCCCGTCGGAGTTCGAGATGGAGCCGCACCGACGCGTTGGCGGAGCGAGATCGACTCGCCGCCGACGATCAGCACGTCGCCGAAGCCATCGTTGTTGACGTCTCCCGCGGGTGCCATCAGGAAGCCGAGGCGCTGGTTCACCTGGTTCGACTCGATCGGCCATCCCGGGCTGGAGTGAGGGCCGCAGAACACGGAATCGGTGAGGCGAGCATGACCGCGAACAAGAGCGTTCGGGCGAGCGGGGGGCGGCGCATGAGGTCTCCGAGGGTGGAGGAGTACGGCGCGGCGAATCCGGACGAATCCGCGGCAAGTCTATCGCTCCGCTTCGGACCTGTCCCGGAGGAAATTGGTCCATCGTGTCCCAACATGCGCCGGCGCATGTTGGTTTCCAGTGCCAAACCGACCCTAATGCTTTCTCCTAATGACTCTCGACACGAGCGTGTGCTAATAACTCCGTTCTTGGCCGGGCCGCGCCTTCCGGAAGGCTTAGCTCCGCCGACCCTGCACCGGAGCGACGTATCAACATCAAGGAGGTTTCAGACACCAACAGATTAGGAGGCCTCAATGTTTCGGTCCCCAGCCGTCGTTGCGCCCTGATCCTGTTCGTTGCCTTCCTTGTTGCATTGCCTGGGTTCTCGGCCCGGGCCGCGGAGCCGCCGGGACGCGCATTCGCCCCGTGCAGCTCGAGTTCCAGCCGAACGCGCCGGTCGTTCCCGCTCACGTTCCGGGGCGCGTGCTCGTCAAGCTCACCGGAAGACGGCCTGCGCGGGTCGAGCATTCCGGCAACGCTCAAGCACGGCCAATCGATGCCGGCCGCGTCGATCGGCTTGGGCCCTGTTCGATCGCGTGCTGCGCGCGGCGAACGCGCGCTCGCTGACGCGCTCGTTCATCGACGCGGCGAACCAGGACGAGGTGCATTACCTGGGCATCGATCGCTGGATGACCGTCGACCTGGCGCCGGGACAGTCGGCGTCGGACGCTGCGGACCAGTTGGCGAAGCTGCCCGAGGTCGAGGCGGTGTCGCTCGACTACATCGCGTTCCCCGCGGTGGTGCCGGCGGATCCGCTCTACTCGATGCACTGGGGCCACAACAACACGCACCAGATGCTGAGCTACAACTGGACCAACAACAATCATGAGACCGGCTCGCCGGTCGGCACCGTCGGCTTCGACGCGCAACGCGCAGGCGGCGTGGGACCAGACGCAGGGCTTCGGGTCCAGCTCGGTGATCATCGCGATCATCGACACCGGCGTGCAGACCGGACATCCCGACCTCACCCAGGTCGCCGGCTTCGACTTCGGCGACAACGACTCGAACCCGGACGACAACTCGGCGTCCGCGGGCCACGGCACGGCGTGCTCGGGCGTGGCGGCGTCGAACGAACAACTCGCTCGGCTCCGCCGGCATCGCGGCCAGCTGCAGCATCATGCCGCTCAAGGTCGCGAACAGCGCGGGCACGATGTCGTTCACGTCGATCCAGAACGCGCTGATGTGGGCCGCCGATCACGGCGCCAACGTCATCAGCATGAGCCTCGGCGCCGCCATCGCGAGCGACCCGGCGACGGACAATGCGATCACCTACGCGTGGAACGCGGGCTGCGTGATCCTCGCCGCGACGGGCAACGAGAACGCCAGCACGATCAGCTACCCGGCGATCCACAGCCTGGTGATCGGCGTCGGCGCGGCGTCGCCGTGCGGCGAGCGCAAGCGCTCGAGCAATCTGACGTCCGAGCTGAACCCCGGCGTCAATCCCGATCCCAACGGCTACACGTGTGACGGTGAGCGGTGGTGGGGATCGAACTACGGTTCCACCACGCAGAACGCTGCGGGCGCCGTCGACGTCATCGCCCCGACGATCCTGCCGACGACGGACCGCCTTGGCTCGGCCGGCTACGATCCCAGCGACTACTCGAAGTGGTTCAACGGCACCTCGTGCGCGACGCCGTACGCGGCGGGCGTGTGCGCGCTGATCAAGTCCAGGAATCCGACGTGGACCAACGCGCAGATCCGCGATCAGCTTGAAGAACACCGCGCAGGACGTGACGAGCGTCGAGTCGGGCGCGGGCTGGGATCGCTACGCGGGCTTCGGCATGGTCGACGCTCAGGCCGCCGTGGGCGGTGGTGGCGGCGGGACGGATGCGATCACGGTGACGGCGCCGAACGGCGGCGAGACGTTGACGGCCGGCAGCGTCGACGAACATCACCTGGACGTGGACCGGCAGCTTCACCACCGTGAACCTCGACTACTCGACCAACGGCGGCTCGACGTGGACGTCGATCGTGACCGCCACGCCGAACGACGGCTCGCAGGCGTGGACCGTGCCGTCGACGGCGACGACGCAGGGGCGCGTGCGCGTCTCGGGCGGTACCGCGACCGACATGAGCAACGCCAACTTCACGATCACCGTGCCGAGCGGCAGCTACGCGACGCTGCCGTACTCGACCGGGTTCGAGGGCGGCGCGCTCGATCAGTACTGGTCCACCGCCGTCACCGGGGACGGACGCGTGCGGGTGCTGTCGACCAACACGCCGCACAGCGGCACGTATCACATGGTGATGGACGACGCGACCGCGGGCGGGTTGAACCAGACCGACGCGCGGCTGCGTCTCAACCTGACCGGGCAGACCCAGGTGAACCTGTCGTACTGGTGGAAGGACTTCGGCGACGAGACCCACACCCAGGACGGCATCTTCTTCTCGAACAACGGCGGTGCGAGCTACGTCAAGGTCGCGAGCCTGAACGGCGGCAGCTTCTCCGACAACACGTGGCGCAACTTCACGCTCGACGTCGACGCGGTCGCCGCGGCCAACGGGCTCTCGCTGACCTCGACGTTCATCATCGAGTTCCAGCAGTACGACGACTACCCCGATCACGACCGACGGCTTCGCCTTCGACGACATCAGCGTCACCGTGTCCGGCGGCGGCGGCGGCGGCGGGATCACGGCCGAGAGCGAGCCCAACAACACGTCGGGCACGGCCGATGGCCCCATCGGGACCGGCGTGCCGGTGTCGGGAGCGATCTCCTCGGCCTCCGATCAGGACTTCTACTTCCTCGACGTCAACACCGCGGGGAACATCAACATCTCGGTCAGCATTGGATCCAGCGCCGATCTCGACTGGTTCCTCTACAACTCGGCGATGACCGAGGTGGCGCGTGGCTACTCGACGGCGAATCCAGAAGTCGGCAACTACAACGCCGCGGTCGGGCATTACTTCCGATGGTCGACGGCTACCTGTCCGCGACCAGCAGCTATTCACTGACCGTGTCCGGCGGCCTCGCGAACTCGATCATCCCCCAGCAGAAGGACTTCGTGGCCGGCAAGTCGCTGGTCGTGACGTCGCTGCTGCAGAACGCGCCGAACCCGTTCACCGCCAACACCGGCATCGCGTTCACGCTGGCGCAGAAGGGGCCACGTGGACCTCGAGGTGTTCGGATCCGCGCGGGCGGTTGGTCGCGACACTGGTCAACCAGGACATGAACGCCGGACCGCACCAGGTCCAGTGGGTGACCAAGACCGATCGGGGCGAGGACGTGCCCGCGGGCGTGACTTCTATCGCCTGAAGACGCTCGAGTTCGTGCAGACGCGGCGCATGGTCGTGATGCCGTGATATCGAACGACACTAGGTCAGGGTAAGAGTCTTACTCAGCGGCCACCCGAAAGGGTGGCCGCTGTCGTGAAGCTGGTTCGCCGGCCGAGATGGATCAGATGCCTGATCCTGCATCATCGGCGACTCTCATAGGGATTCTCTCGCTCGGGCTCTGGTCCCCGCAAGACCACAAGTAGCGTCTCTTCAGTACCCGGCTTGAAGTCAACCCGCAGGGAATCAACGAAATACCCAGAAAGCCGCCAAGAGACCATCCACTTGCCTGGAGGGATATCCATGATCCTTGCGAGTCCCCGTGAGTCGGTCATCCCGCCAATACGGTGCTTACCGATTGCGACAACGCACGACGGAACCGGGTTCCCGTCTACATCACGAACAGAAACCATCAAGCCGCTGTGGCTCGTGTGGCCGACCTCTGCGCGTAGGTGCTCAGTGGTCCCCGTCCGACACGAACTCATGGTTGTGCACGCGGCGAGCGCGGAGAGAAGGATGGCAACGGCGGGGCCCGAAGCAGCCGAGATCGTCCAACGCTTATGACGACTCATGCTGAGCCTCCGCGGTCGATGGTGGAACGTTCCTGACCGCTGGCCGGAGAACGCGACGTGGCGCAAGGGCAGGTGGCGGGAGCGCGCACTGCGACCACTGTCTGGCGTGCAGCCCGGGGGTCAGAGAGCATTGTGTAGGCAATGGGCGTGGAAGGGTCCGGCAGCGCCACCACGTCGGGGCGTGGGATGGCTCAACGTTGCGGCGATGGGCTAGTCGCCCAACCATTGTCGCCGTCAGTTCGCGCGTTCCCTCGGCCAGCACGGTTGGCTCTGCAAACGAGAGCGGCCTCCTCCGTTCGGAGGAGACCGCCTCGTAATTGAGCCTCGTTTGCGGGTCACGGACGCGCGCGCTCTACTGTTTCGATGATCCGCGACGCGATGGCCGGCGGCGGGACGATCGGATGACGAGAAGTCTCGAAGCAGGCCGCGCCATCAATTGCTGATGGCCCCCGATCGCGATCACCGTCGTTGCGCTGGCCGCGCTCGTTGTGCTTCGTATCGGGACGTCGCGAAGCGATGCGGCGAAATCCGTATTGGGCCCTCGCCGCCGGGGAAGCAGAGAAGCTGGCGACGGCCTATCCCGCCGATCCGCAGTTCCCCATCAACCTGGCCTACTGCCTGCGCCAACTGGGCGACCCCGCGGCGGCGGGGCGATGGCAGCGCCGCGCCGACTCGCTCCTCGGCACTTCAGGATTGAGAGGCCCATGGTCCCGCAACGGCGTCCGCGACCCAGTCGATTCGGGCCTCCTCCCGCCGTCTCTTTGCAACCCTCGGAGCCCCGCAGGGGGTAGATTCCTGACATGGGTCACCTACTCCTCGGGGCGATCCAGCTCCTCGTGGTCGCGCAGGCGACGCAGGCGACGATCGTGGGCACCGTTCGCGACGCCGCGAACGGCCAGCCCCTCTCCGGGCGCGGTCGTGATGCTCACCGATCTCGGTCGCGCCGTTCCGACCGATTCGACCGGCCGCTACGAGCTGCCGCTCGTCCCCGCCGGCCCGCAGCACGTCGTCGTGCGTGGTCTCGGCTACGTCGAGCGCTCGATGCACGCGCTCGTGCCGCGCGAGGGCACGCTCGAGATCAACGTCGCGCTCGATCCGGCGCCGATCCCCTGCCGACCCACGAGGTGCGCGGCCCGGTCGCGATCCGCGGCCTCGACGGCGGCGACGCCCGCGCGTTTCCCGAGCGCACGATGTCGATCGCGGCCGCGCGCAACCATCCGCTGCTCCGGCGAGCCCGACGCGATTCAGGCGCTGTCCGGCGGCGAGGTCGTGATGGATCCCGAGACGCCGAGCGGTGTCTCGATTCGCGGCGGCGCGTCGGATCAGAACGGCATACGCGCTCGACGGCATTCCCGTGTTCAACCCTATCACGCCGCGGGGCTCTCGAGGCGCGTGGAACCCTGACGCGCTGTCCGGCAGTGAGCGTCGTCGTCGACCGCGCCGTCGCTCGCGGCGCCCGCGCCCTCGCCGGCACGATCGAAGCGGTGACGCGCGACCCCGGTACCAGCCTCGGCGCGCGGGGCGCGCTCAGCACGACGCAGGCGCGACTCACGTTCGACGGCCCGCTCGGCGCGCCGGGCGCCGGCGTACGTCGTCAGCATGCGCACCGGATTGCACGACGCCATCGCGCCGAGCGCCGAGCCGTCGTACCTGCGCGCGGAGCAACGGCGACTGGATGGCGAAGCTCGCGTCGCCGTTCGCGGGCGGCCAGGCGCGATTGTTGGCGTACGGGAACGACAACGAGATCGAGGCGGCGAACCGCGCGACGCTCGATTCCGACTCGACGCCGCCGTCCCGCCGCAACGCGTTCGAGTGGTACGCGCGATCGTTCCGGCGCCGATGTGGCGGCGCGCGCTGCCGGTGGGCGTCGTGCGTCTCGCTGCCTGGCAGGCGAGCGGCGAGGAGCGCGCGAGTGGGCCCCGTCGTCCGCGTTCGCGATGGACGCGCGGCGTCGCGACGCCAGTGCGTCGGCGAGCTGGGAAGCATCGCTCGGCGCGCGCGGCGAGCGTCGCCGAGCTGCGCGTCGAGGCAGAGCCGCACGTCCTATCGCGTCGACGCCGATTCCGCCGCCGCATTCGGCCTCGGCGCGACGACGCCGATCGCGACCGCGATCGCGCGCCAGACGATCACGGTCAGTGCGCGGCCTCGAGCTCGGGGCCGGCGCGACGCTCGCGACGATGCACCTCCGGAACCTCGTCGTCGGGCCCGAGGCGCGCCGTCCGCTGGAACGCCTGGCGACCGCTCGCGCTCACCGCCACGGTCGCGCGCACGCACCAGTTCACCCAGTCGCTGCGGAACGCCGAGTCGGTCGTCGGCAACGTGTTCCCGGTCGATCTCGCGATCGGCGCCGGCGCTCCCGGCGTCCCCGTGGCGCGCGGCGATCTCGGCGTGATCGCCGCCGACGTTCGCCCTGCTCCGGGGCTGCGCGCCGGCGTCCAGGCGTACGCCCGCGACGCGCGCGACACTGCTGCTCGTCGCGCCGCGCGACGGCGGACGCGTTCTCGGACGGCGCGCTTTCACGATCGGATCGAGCACGGCACGCGGGCTCGCCGCCGACGTCGCGTTCACCTCGGCGCGCTTCGCGCTCGTCGCGAGCTACGGGCACGAGCGCGTGCGCGTCGCGTACGGCGACTCGGGCTACGTTCGGGAGCACGCCGCGACGCATCGGGTCGAGGGCGGCGTGATCGTGTTCCCGGTGGCGTCGGCTTCGATCCGCGTCGGCGCCGTCACCGAGTGGGATCGTCGGGTGACCGCGATCCCCGGCAGCTCGAGTGGGAGTCGGTGCAACCTCCTCGATCAGGGGCTGCGAGTTCGCCGGCAGCCCCGACTACACCGGCCAGGCCCTGGGCGCCACTACGCTGCCGGCCTACTCGAGAGTCGACGCGAGCTTCCGCGTGCACCGTCACATCGGCTTCGGCGGGCGCGACGCTGTCGTCGCGTTGTTCGGCACCGCCACCAACGTGCTCGGCTGGAAGAACGTCGCATGACCTACACCCGCGAGCGCCGTGACCGGGCGGAGCGTCGCGGTCGAGATGCGACCACAGGGCCCCGCTCGTGGTGGGCATCGATTGGCGCTTCTGACCCGCGGGCCCGTCACAAAACGCAGGCGTTCGGGCTCCTAGGGCGGGAGAGCGAGTGGATCGTCGAGACTCTCGAGAAGCGACAGCGTGCTGATGGGGCGAGCGGCTCATCCCTCGGGAGAGTGGACACGCGTCCGGAGACCACGGCGTCGTTTCACGATCGGTTCGATCACGCTGTTCACGTCGCACTTCCAGAAGCTTCACCGCGTCCTGAACCGTCTGTCGGGAGTCGAGCTGGCCGCCGACCTGACCCAGGAAGCATTCGATGCGGCTCTATCGACGAGGCCGATTCCCCGATGCCGCCGGAGGCGTGGTTGATCACCGTGGCTCTGAACCTGTTCCGGAACGAGCGCTCGACACGCGGCGGCGCCGGTTACGCCTGCTCGAGTCCGCGCCCACCGAGCCGGGCGTCCGATCCGCCCGCGTCCGCCGAGGCCGTTGCGAGCGAGCGCGACGAGCGCCGCCGCGTCCGCCACCGCGCTCGATCGACTGGCCGAGCACGCGATCGACTGGCTGCTGTTGCTGCGCGCGGAAGGCTACCGCTACCGCGAGATCGCGAGCGGCGCTCGGGCTGAACGCAGGGCGAGGCGTCGGCGTGATGCTCGCACGCGCGCGCGTCGGGCATTCCTCGAGGTCTACAGGGCGCCCCATGCGTGCCTGACGAGCACCAGGTTCAGAGCCTGGCCGACGGCAGGCTGCCGCCGTCCGCCACGGCGTCGGCGCGCGACCACATGGCTCGGATGCGACGACTGCCATCGCCGTGTCACTAGAGGCTCAGCGCGCGGCGAGGCCACGTCGAAGCGCTGCTGCGCAGAGCTGGACCATCCGCGCGCGTCGGCGCCGCGTCGATCGCGGCCGAGGCGCCGGGCGCGCGACCTCGCGGTGTGGCGTCGCGCCGCGGAGCTCACCTGCTCGCGGCCGGGACTCATCGGCGTGGCGTACACCGCGCCCGGATCGCCCGTGCCCACCTGGGTGCATGCCGTAGATCGATTGGGCGGGAGGTGCTCGCGGCCGCGCGCCGCACATCGTCAGCGCCGACGCCGAGGCGTCGGAGGCATTTGCGGTCGCGCCCGGCGCGAACCTTATCGTCGTGTTCGAGACGCCGCAGGCGAGCGGCAGCGCGCGCGTCATCATGACCGACGGCGCGGAGGTCGTCGTGCGCGCCGTCGCCGGGTGCGGCCACGTTCACGGCCGACGCCGGCCGGCTCGTCATCGACAGTCGCGGCTCGGCGGCGACGTTCGAGATCGAGATCCCGCGCGCCGCCCCGCGCGTCGAGATCCAGGTCGGCGAGACGCAGATCTTCGCTCAAGCAGGGAGCGCAGGTGACGCCGGGGACCGTGAACACCAACCGTCCCTTCGTCCTCCCGCATCGCACCTCAGGCGCCTGGCGCCCAACGTGCGCTGACGCCCGTCACCAAAGCAGTCCTCGAGGTCGCGCAGCGCGGCGCGGGGCGTATCGAGGTTGATGTGTCGGTCTCGAAGCCTTGAGCCGCGCCGGGGCGAAAACCATCGAGGGTGGCCACGACGATGGCCACCCTCGATCGACTGGCGTTCGCTTCGCGATGCCTAGGTAGCCCCTCGCCCCCAGCACCGTCCCAATCGCAGAACGATCTGATCGGATGCGCGGCGCATCTTCCGCTCCGCGTTCACGGTCGAGCCGTTGTTCGTGACTTCGCTGGGCAGGATGTAGAAGTGCTCCCCGCCCGCGCGCCACTCGACGCTGAGCTCGGTCAGGCCGATGGAGGCGCGCTTGCGAATGCCGAGGCCCGCGGTCCACGCGAACGCGATGCGCGAGTCACCGTTCTTCGACTCGTAGGGCACGCCGCCCGCGGTGCCCGACAACGTGCTCGACGTCCAGAACGTCTGGAAGCCCACGGTGCCGAAGATGAACGGCGTCGCGGCACGCGCGATCTTGGCGAACTCGGGCCCGAGGCCGAAGGAACAGGCTAGCGTTCTTGGTTTCGAGCGACAGCGCGGAGTTCGGCCCCAGGTTCGCCTGCGGTATGTCCTGCGTGCGCGAGAAGTTGTAGAGCAGGCCCAAATTCCGTGCGCGCGGAGATCGGCTTGTTGGCGCGCTTGTGCACGATCGTGCTGCCGTCGATTCAGGCCCGAAGCCCGCGATCTCTCCCCAGTCGCCCATCGGGAAGTCCGCGATCGTGTACCCGCCTCCCATGATCGACTCGCTGGCTCGCGCGATCGAGGCGCTCCCGGAAACGGCGGCCATCATCAGGACCAGCGACAGCGTACGACGGAGTTTCATGGAGATTCTCCTGCGTTCGAACCGTGCCGTGGCTGGCGTCCGTGCCGGCTTCCCGAAGGGGACTTTCCGTGGCCGCGCACCCTAGCAGCAGTGAGACCGGCCCAGACCCGGGCCTCGATTCGAAAGGCCACGAGTGCTATCGTTCCGGCGTTGACCGCGGCACACGAGTCGACGCATGCGGTGCATGTTTTGTTTCATGGTAGTCGCGGCCGTGGTGCTCGTGGCGGGTTGCGGGGACGAGCCCACGAGGTCGTTCCCGGTGAGGTGGTCCGCGTCCAGGGAACGCTCAGCGCCGGCGCGGAGTGCCCGACGCTCGTCGCAAGTCAGGGCACCGCTACTCTCGGTCGGCGGCGACTTGGGCGGGTTCAAAGTCGGCGATCGCGTGTGCGTGAAGGGAAAGTTCGCCGAGGTGTCGTACTGCATGGCCGGCGAAGGAACGATCGCCGTGGAGGCGATCGGGCCCGAGGCCAGTGCCCGTGATCGGGCGCTAGTGGGACACCGGCGGCGCCGCCGCCACGCCGTCAACCGCAGTGAATCGGGCGTGATGGGCTCGAGCGGCGGGTCCACGCCCTCGACCGGTGTCTCGGGGCCGGAACATGCCCTCCGGATCGCGCGGCAGGTAGAGATACGCCGGCAGGTCGCTCGCCCGCGGCTCCGAGCGTGTGCGCGTCATGATGCGCGCGTCTTCCAGCTGGTAGCTGTCCTCGAGCGGCGCGAACAGCTCGCCCGTCTCATCGAGCGATGCGTCGGTGAGGAGCGCCGGGCGATCCGAGGCCGCGGCGCAGCGGCAGTAGCATGCGCTGCAGGTAGGTTGGGTCGTTCGCCATCAGCCGATTGTGCGGCGACGCGTTCAGCGCATCGATCGACGCCAGGTTCATCGCCGAGCCCTTGCCCGCGCCACGCCGCGTAGCCGTAGCCCGGCGCCAGGATCTGCTCGGGCCGGCTGCGCAGCCAGTCGTTGAAGTTGTGCTCGGCCTCGCGCGAGGCCGGGCGCCGGCCACAGCTCCGTCGGGTCGTGGACGAGCGCGAACAGCTGAAGGCAGAGCACCGCTACCATCACGTGATGGCCGGCGGTGCGGCTCGAGCCAGCCACGCGCCGAGATGCTTGACCACGACGTGCAGCGCGAGCGGACCGAAGATCGCGAAGCCGAGCACGAGTGCCGTGCGCGAGGCGGGATCGGCGAGCGGATTGAGCGTCGAGATGAGCGCGATGATCAGGCCCGCCGAGGCCATCGCCATCCACACGCCGTCGCGCCCGACCCACGGCCGCTTGGGCATGGCGCACGACAGCAGCACCGCCACCGTCACCGCGCCGAACGAGCGCAGCAGCATGTCGCGGACGAACATCACCAGCTGGCCGCCGTCGAACTTGATCGTGTGCAGGGCACGTCCCAGGCGTAGAAGCTGAGCCAGTGTCCCCAGCGCTGGTCGAGGAACAAGAACCCGGCCACCGACAACGCTATGACCAACGGCCCGAGCACGATCAGTCGCTTCCGGTCGTTGATCGCCAGGTGGATGATCGCCGCGAGCGCGAACCACCCGGCTTCGAGCTGCGTCATCACCGCCGCCGCCAGCAGGATCGCCGAGACCGCCGCCGTCAATAGCCCGGTGCCGAAGCGCAGCACCGAGAGCCCGAGCAGCGCGAGCAGCCAGCATGAGCGGCTCGGGGCGACCCAGGTCGTACGGGCCGACGACGCCGCCCGAGGCCATGAAGAACAGCCCGCCGCCCGCCACCGCGAGCGTCCAGCTCTGCGTCTCGAGCCACACGATGCGCACGACGAGCGCGCCGGTGAGGCACGCCGCCAGCGTCGACACGATCCGCGGCTCCCAGATCGCCGCGTCGACGACGCGCGCCAACAACGCCACGACGGCCGGAAACCCCGGCATGATGGGGAAGGAGATGTAGCGCAGCGACGGTTCGGTGTAGAGCGCCTGGTGCGGACGCGAGGCGCAGCACGTTCTCCATGATCGCGCCCTCGGCCGGGGTGAGCGGAAGAGGCACGACGAGGCGCACCCCGCGAGCACGAGGAACATCGCCGCGGCGGCGATCGAGATGACCCAGACGATTATGCGGACGGGTTGCAGCATCACCCGGAGTTATCGTCCGGGTGAGCGCACAACCTGAAGCGTGCCGCGAGAATTTCGGGGTTTCTTTGCGGCGCCGCGTGGGGCCGCTCGTGCCACGGGCAGCGGGTGGCCAAAGGCGAGCCGGTCGTGCAGCGGGGGATGCAGCGCGCGACGAGCCCCGGCCGACCGTGCAGACTGCTACAGCGTATCCCCAGGAAGTGCCGTACGCGACCCGCCATGGGTGAAACTCCCATGGTCAGGCCGGCCCGCCTTGGCGCCCGGGTCGGCGGCGCGAGGCGCTGGGCCTCGGCCGGGCCGGGCCGGAACACTGTCGAGACATGGCCCCGCCGCGATCAGCAGCCCTTCCTTCGCGGGACTTCCTCGAATAGGAGCTCGGTGCTATGCGGGGACCTTAGTGTCTGCGACGCGATGGGATAGGAACGAATCGAATCTCGAGCTTCTGATTGAGCACCGCCGAGATCCGGTGGAGCATCGACAGCGAGTGGCCCGAGTAGTCGGCGTCTTCGAGCCTGCAAATGACCGACGCCGTCGTGCCCACGAGCTTGGCAAGCCTCGCCTGAGTCAGCCCTGCGCTTGGTTCGAAGCGCGTAGATCTCCTGGGCGATCTCCGCGCTCAGGACCGCCTTCGCCAGTGCCCGTTGCTTCGCCGGCGTGTTGAAGTAGAGGCGGTCGAGAATCTCGAGCCCGTCCGTAGTCGAGCGGAGCATTCGTCTTCTCATGGCAGCCGCGCCTCCCGTCTGGGGCAGAGGTATGTGGATGCTACCGGGGGTGCGGCCCACTCACGCTCGTCGTGCTCGGCCGACGGCTCAGCTCAATCCGTACCGCTCCTTGAGCAGGCCATAGTGGTGGATCTCGTGGCCGGCGATGATCCACGCCAGGGCCCGCGGCGTGATGGGATTGTTGTTCGCGCTGCCGCGGCGGGTGCCGGTCTCGGGGTCGAGCGACTCGACCAGGGGAATCGTTGCGGCGCGAACGGCGCGGAACTCGTTGAGCAGGCTCGTCAGCGATCGCGCGTCGGACTCCGCGCGCTCGGCGTAGGCGTTCTCGTCGAAGCCCGGCAGCGACGTCGAATCACCGCGCGCGATGCACATCATGCGATACGCAAACACGCGCTCGACGTCGCTCATGTGGCCGACGACCTGCTTGATGCTCCACTTGCCGTGGGCGTAGCGATACATCGCCTGCGACTCGCTGAGCGCGCGCAACAGGCGCGTCGTGTCTTCGATCTGTGATTTCAGCACGGCGAGAACATCGTCACCCGGCACCTGAACGATGTACCGGGCGTAGTACTCGACGTGCTCGTCGGCCTTGGGGCGTTCGAGCAAAGCGGTCGGCATGACGGAAACTCCCTTGGAGCAGGACGGGGTCGAGGCGCGGTTCGACGAAGAGAGAGTACCGCGACGTGGCGCCGTCGTTCCAGTCCGTCTCGGCGAGTCATGGGCCGCGGTGGAGGCCGCGGTGCCGGGGCCTTCCGTGACACCGACTGTCACCCCCACTACACTCGCGCCGCTCGACCCGCGCGCCGCCGCGACCGAAACGCGTCTCGCTCCGGAGCCCCGTGATCGTCGATCCCAAGGCCTTTCCCGCCGGCGACATGTACCGCCTGATGATCAGCGTCATCGTCCCGCGTCCGATCGCGTTCGTCTCGACCGTGGGCGCCAACGGCTCGTTCAACGTCGCGCCGTTCTCATATTTCAACGCGATCACGAACGAGCCGCCGCTCGTCGGCATCTCGACCACGAGCCGGCGCGGCGAGCCGAAGGACACGCTGCGCAACATCCGCGAGACCGGCGACTTCGTCGCCAACATCGTCGAACGAGCCGCTGCTCCAGCGGATGGTGCAGGCGTCCGGGCGACTGGCCCGAAGACGTCAGCGAAGTTCGAGCTCGGCCGGGCTCACGCCGGCTCCGTCGATGGTCGTGCGCTCGCCGCGCGTCAAGGAATGCCCGGTCAGCCTCGAGTGCCGGCTGTTCCAGAAATCCCGCTCGGCGAGGCGCACTTCATCGTCGGCGAGATCGTGCAGGTCACACGTCGACGACGGCGTGCTCACGGACGGCCGTGTCGACGTCGAAGCTGAAGCCGATCGGACGCCTCGGCGGCGACGGCTACTCAGTCGTGCGGGACGTGATCCATCAGGCGCGGCCGAAGGTTCCGGGCGTTGAGGAGCATCGCGGTCCCGCGTCGAGATACGTGCCCGCGGTGCCGCCCGAGAAGCGCCTGCCGAGGGACGCCGGCACGCGCGCGGTTGAGCGATGGCCGAGACGCTCCGCATCCCGATCCGCACGCGCGAGGAGCTGTGGACGCTCACCGAGCGCAACCTCTCGCTGTGGGATCACCTCGATTTCTTTCCCGCCGACGCCGTCGGCCCGCGTGGCCCCAGTGACGCGCCACGCCCCTACGAGGTGAAGCCGATCACCATCGAGACCGATCTCGGCTTCGCGTTCGACACCGACATCCAGTACGGCACGTGGATGTTCCGCCCACGCTCGCCGAAGCAGCCGGGCATGATGCGCTGGTGCCGCGAGCGTGGGCTAGAGGTGGGCGATACGCTCGTGTTCGAGAAGCGGGGAGAGCGGACGTTCGCGCTGAGGCTGGAGAAGGGCGCGGGATAGATTCGACCGCTCCAGGGGTACCGCGAGTAGCCCCCGCCGCGGCGACCGCACGGCCATCACAGCCAGCGTCGCTTCAGCGTCCCCGTCAGCACCGCCCCGGTCTTCCAGTCGCGCGCGATGATACGCCCACCCGGAAGCGCCGCGACCTCGAGCGGCTGGTGATCCAGCGTCGCCGAGCGCCGGGTCCTGAGCGACGTCGCTGTCGATCGCCACGGCGTCGCCGCCTGAACGAACGCCGCGCGACCACGCACTGCGGCTCGTCGGCCGCGAACGCGTAGTCGCCGATGAACTGCCGCCCGTTGGTCGTCGCAGCGTCCTGCAGGCGCATGCTACGGACGGTGCGCCACGTGGTCGTGTCGACGACGACGATCGTGTCGTAGTCGCTCGCCCAGATCTCGCGGCCCGAGTTCCGCAGCGTGAGTCGTGGGTTTCCCGCCGCGGCCGGCGAGACTCGATCGAGCGCTTTGCGCTTGCCCGTATTCAGGTCGTGCAGGATGAGCTGCGAGCTGCGCTGAACCGAGACGAGCGCCGTGTCGTCGGACAGCGCGAGCACCTGGACGAGGCCCTGGTAACCCTGTCGTACGTCCCGTCGTACCACTCGAGAGCTGGATCTCGACGCGGCCCGCCAGCGCCAGCACTCGGACCAGGACAGAAGTCTTTCCACGGCGCCGCCTTGATGTACTCGACGTAGAGACGCGGGACGTCGCGCCAGGCGGCGTGTGTCGCCGTGCAGCCAGCCCGCGCCGTCGAGGACCTCGGCGCGTGCGATCACGTCGCGGGAGCTCGGCGAAGCGGCGGACCGTCAGCTCGAACCGCGCACCGTCGAAGTGATGCGCGACGGTGAATCGATCCGAGCCCGACGCATGGAGCGAGGAGGTATCAGGCGCCGCTGCCGAGGAGGAATGATTTCGACGGCGGCGCTCGCGACGTCGAAGCGCCGCAACGCGTCACCATCGACCCACCCCATGGAGGACAGCAGGGTGGTGCTCTCGGGATCGGTGATCATCGACGCCCTGATCCTCCGGGATCCGGACCGCGGCCGTTACGCGGGAATCTGCTGGAGCACCTCGCTCGCGTCGGGAAACCGCCCGTCTGCTTCTTCGAGTAGATCAGCTTGCCGTCGAGGACGACCTCGAATTGCCCGCCGCTGCCCTTGATGAGCGTCGCGTCGATCCCGCGGGACTTCTTGATTTCAGCCGCCAAACTGGCGGCTCGGGGCATAGTAGCTTCACTGAACGCAGTACGTGATCTCCAGCTTCATGCGGGGACCTCCCGATGGATGGCGTGCAGCGTGGAGGGGCACCGCGATAATGCGAGGGCCGGTGCCCAGCCAATGGCGATTGCGTCGCGAATGCACTTCGGGCTCGCTCCCGTCCGGCCGAAAACCCCCTTTGACCGGCCGCCTGTGTTCGTTCGACTATGCGAGCCGGTGTGCCGAGTGCCGGCCGCGGCGTTGCCCCGACGGCGCACCTCCTGGACTCGACGCCCACCCGCGGGAAAACGTTTTCATGGGTGCAACGGACGACGACCATCGAGGAGCGGCTGCGCCGCGCCCTCGGCGACACGCTGCTCACGGAGGAGCCGCTGCGCCACCACACCACGTTCCGCATCGGCGGCCCGGCCGACTACTACTTCGCCGCGCGCACGCCGGAGCAGCTCGTCGCGCGCGCTCGCAGGTCGCGCACGAGGCCGGAGCTGCCCGATGTTCCTGCTCGGCGGCGGCAGCAACCTGCTGGTCTCGGACGACGGCTTCCGCGGGCTCGTGATCCGGAACGCGATGCGAGGTCGATCGAGTTCGACGGCACCGCGGCGCACGTCGGCTGCGGCGCCGACTTCCTCGAGCTGATCTACCAGTGCCGCGACCGCGCGCTCGCCGGGCCTCGAGTTCGCGGCCGGCATTCCCGGCTCGGTCGGCGGCGCGCTCTACGGCAACGCCGGCTGCTACGGCGAGGACATCGGCAGCTACACGATCGAGTGCACGATCGCGACGCTCGACGGCGCGCGCGTCGAGACGCGCCCGGCGTCGTGGTTCGAGTTCGCGTACCGCGACTCGCGCCTCAAGCGCGAGCCGCGCGTGCTGCTCACCGTGCCTGCTCCAGTTCAGGACCGGCGACGCGCGACGAGATCCAGCAGGTGATCGACGAGAAGCTCGAGATCCGCCGCGTGAAGCATCCGCAGTGGCGCGTCGAGCCGACCGCCGGCTCGTACTTCAAGAACCTGCCGCCCGACTGGCAGATGCCGGGCGCCAAGCTCTCGCCGGGCACGCGCCGCGTCGCCGGCCGGGCAGCTGCTCGACGAGTGCGGATGCCGCGGCCTGCGCGTCGGCGACGCGATGGTGTTCGCGAAGCACGCGAACATCATCGTCAACGCCGGCCGCGCCACGGCGCCGCGAGGTGCTCGAGCTGGCGGCCGAGATGAAGCGGTGTGTGCGAAGAGAAGTTCGGCGTGCTGCTCGAGGAAGAAGTCATGTTCCGGGTCCGGGAGGCCGCGCCTCAGGGGCGGCCCCGCGCGCAGTGACGTCGCGAGTGACGTCGCGCCGCGGCGCGCGTGACGCCCCGACCTCCACGTCGTCACCGGCGCGTTCGGCTACTCCGGCCGCTACATCGCGACCGCGCCTGCTCGACTCCGCCGCCGCGTCCGGACACTCACGAACTCGCCGGATCGCGACGCACGCCTTCGGCGATCGCGTCGACGTGCATCCGCTTCCACTTCGACCAGCCCGATCGACTCGCCGCGTGCGCTCGCCGGCGTGTCGGTCCTCTACAACACGTACTGGGTGCGTTTCAATCACCGCTGACTTCAACTTCGCGACGGCGGTCGCAACACGCGCACGCTGTTCGCCGCGGCGCGACGGCGCGGCGTGGCGCGCGATCGTCCACGTCAGCATCACCAACCCGTCCGGAGGAATCAGCCGCTCGAGATACTTCCGCGGCAAGGCGACGGTCGAGCGCGCGCTGCGCGAGAGCAGGTCTCTCGTACGCGATCCTGCGGCCCGGCGGTGCTGTTCGGCGGCGAGGACATCCTCATCAACAAGCATGGCCTGGGTGCTCCGGCATCGTGCCCGTCTTCCGGCGTGTTCGGCGGACGGCCGCTATCGTCATCCAGCCGATCCACGTCGAGCGACTTCGCCGATCTCGCCGTCGCCCAGGGCGAGCACGCGAGAACACGCGTCGTCGATGCGATCGGCCCGGAGACGTTCACCTACCGCGGGCTGGTCGAGGACGCTGGCGCGCGCGATCCGGCGTGCGGCGATCCGATCGTCTCCGTGCCGCCCGCGACTCGGTTACGCCGCCGGCTGGCTGTGCTCGGACACAGGTCGTCGGCGACGTGCTCATCACGCGGGACGAGGTCGCGGGACTGATGCAGGATCTGCTGGCGACCCACCCGCCGCCCGCCGGCCAAGCAGGAAGCTCTCCGTGCGGGCGCGCGAGAACGCCGACGCGCTTGGACGCCAGCTACGCCACCGAGCTGGGGCGTCGCCGGGATCGGCGCGTGGCTTACGCGGAGGCGAGCTAGTGGGGACTGTTCTTCGTGGCCGCACGCGGACCCCGGTCCTCGCGCTCGCGCCTGGCCTTCACGCAGCCGCTTCGTGCGCCAGTCCGCGTCTCCCCGCGGGAACGGTGCGGTTCCACCACCACGGCATCGTGACCGACGTCGCCACCGGCCCCGTCGATCGGCTGCGCAAGATCGGCGTCGAGCTGCTCAAGTCCTCCAGCTTCAACACCGCGATGCACCCGAACGTCATGCACGGGCGATGCCGGCGATCCACGACCACTACCGCAGGTCGTGTCGGGCGACTACATGATCATCGGCTACAGGCACCGGTGCGGCTCGGTACGGTCGGGGGCGAGGCAATCGTGTACGAGATCATCATCGGTCTCTCGCGGCCCGACTACGCGGACGCGGTGTTCACGATCGACGACGAGGGACGCATCGTCGAGAGTACGGCAAGTTCGACGGTCATCGCGGTCGAGCTGCGGAAGCTGGTTCCGGAGCCCGCCGCCGCCCGGCAGCCCACAGGCGACATATATATAGAGAGGGCAGTTGTCGGGGCGTGGTCATGCCAAATGACCCAACTCTTGCAGCCGCGGGGGCTCACCCGCCGATCGCGCTCATGCCGCGCTCGGGCTGCTGTGAAGAACGGGCTGTTGATGAGGTGCCCGGGCTCTTGCGCCACACCGCCGCGTGCAGCAGTCGCGCGATCTCCTCAGTCGTCCGCGCCGCCGCGCATCGCGCTGCGGAAGTCGTACTTCGCGGAGCGAGAACAGGCAGGTGCGGATCTGGCCGTCGGCGGTGAGCCGGATGCGGTCGCAGTGCCCGCAGAAGGGCCGCGTGACCGAGGCGATCACGCCCACCGTGCCGCCGCCGTCGAGATAGCGATAGAGCGTGGCGGGGGCGCTCGGATCCGGTACGCGCGCGGCGCTCGAGCGGGAACTCGCGCGTCGATCTGCGGTCGAGGATCTCGTCCGCCGGCACCAGCTTCTCGCGCGCCCAGGTGTGCTGGAAGTCGAGCGGCATCCACTCGATGAAGCGCACCTCGTAGCCCTGCTCGCGCGCCCAGCGCGCGAGCGGCACCGCCTCGTCCTCGTTGAAGCCGCGCATCAGCACCGCGTTGATCTTGATCGGCGCGAAGCCCGACGCGCCGCGCGGCCTCGAGCCCGGCGAGCACCTCGTGCGAAGCGGTCGCGCGCGCGCGATCCGGTGGAAGCGCTCGCGGTCGAGCGTGTCGAGGCTCACGTTCACGCGGCGTAAGCCCGGCGGCGCGCAGCGCGTCCGCCATCGCGACGAGCTTGAGCCCGTTGGTGGTCAGCGAGAGGTCGAGTCCGGGCCGCGAGCGCGTTCAGCATCGCGCACCAGCATCGGCAGGTCCGCGCGCACCGTGGGCTCGCCGCCGGTGAGCCGGATGCCGTTGACGCCGAGCGTCGAGGCAGACGCGCGCGAAGCCGCGTGATCTCCTCGTAGGTGAGGAGGTCGTCCTTGCGCGCAGCCACGGCATGCCCTCGGCGGGCATGCAGTACACGCAGCGCAGGTTGGCAGCCCGGTCGGTGACGGAGATCCGGAGATCGCGTACGACGCGGCCGTGGGTGTCGATCAAGAGGCGCTTGGATCATGGAGTTTCCCTATGGGAGTGAGGTCCAGGGGATACGCTGGTCTCGCCGAACGTCCAACCTTCCCATGGGCCGCTTTTCGGCGCATTGTTCCGGACGCTGTCATGCACTACCATACCCGTGTGCTTGGATTCTTCGACCCACGAGGGGCCGCTATGGAGCGCTGGGACGACTGGATTCGATTCGTCTTCGACCACCCGGTGAGCGAACCAGCGTGGTACTGGTCCGCGGACTCCGAGATCCCAGGCGTGGACCGCCGACCCCGGGAGCACGGTTTCGGTGGACGACCGAGCTCTTCCGCAATCCTGAAGCGTTGGCGCCTTACTCGCGCGAGCAGGTCGGTCAGGGCCTTTGGTTCCCTGCTCGGCGACGGATCGCCTGGGGACTTCGGGCTCTTGCCGTATGAGCCATCGGTCGCGCTGGATTCTCGGCTCGAGTGCATTCGGCGAGACGGTTCCGTTCTTCGCGAGCTACGTGGCGATCCAGTGCACGAGATCGAAGCCGGTCTATCGGGCCGAGAATTCCGATGACCTGGAGAATCTGTGTTTCATGTGGTGGGACCTGTGGCCCGACCAGGAGCCTCGCGAGGGGAGCGCGGATCGCGAGGTGGTGGACTCAGCGGTGCTGGACGCGCTCACGCAGCCATCGCCCGGCTCTGCCATCGGTGGCCTGCACCGAGAGGCGCGCTTCACGGTCTGGGCCATCGGCACGCGCGAAACCCGCGGCGCACGGAGGAGATCGTCGACGCGCGTTGCTGCGCGGCGCGGGCGGCTGGCCGGCAGAGTTGGTGCCGCGCTACGCGGAAGCGCGGCGCGTCGCGGCGCGGTGCAGTGATCCGCGTTAGGTCGCATCCGCCCACGGCCCGTCAGTTCTGCTCCCTCCCTCGCCACCGGCTCCACGCCACGACGCCGGGATTGTCGACCTCGACCCACTTCTTCGTCTCGACGTCGTAGACTGAGAGCGTCGCGGGTGCCGCTTAGGTGAGGCCATGCCAGACAGGATCCCGAAGCGGCGCGACGGGGTGAGGGCGAGAGCACGCGTCGCTCATGCGAAGGGGAGATCGGTGGCGGTGACCTTCTGGGTCTTGAAGTCGGCCATGTACAGGTGCTCGCTCGAGCCGGTGCCGCCGTTTTCGCCGAGCAGGATGTCGCCGTTCGCGGCCTCGAAGATCGTGTCAGCGGCGGAGCCCAGGGCCCTGGACTGCGATCTG
>ERZ1370068.11295-contig-9921_pt1 | contig 35597 bp, 43 predicted proteins | sample MGYA00561227_ERZ1370068 | MGnify/ENA primary metagenome ERZ1370068 (study PRJEB38410, sample SAMEA6850437) | metagenome | study: Metagenomic assessment of the ecological functions of the soil: analysis of the soil microbiota associated with the... | reverse complement strand
TTGTACTTCCGTTCGCGGTTGTGTGCTCTTCAGCGGCGCGCGGCCGTCCATCCCCGGCATCGCGACGTCGCTGACGAGCACGTCGTGACGCCTGGTCTCAGGCTCCGCGATAACCCGAGCCGCGGGGCGCAGGCCGCGACGCGCGCCCCACGCTCCTCGAGCACGCGCCTCACGATGTCAGCGAGTCGAGCCGTCGTCGGCCGACGACCGACAGATCCACGAGACGCGGCCAGCTCTCCTCCGCGCGCCCGGGCACGCCCACCCTCACCCGCAGCTCGCGACCGGCAGAGAGCCAGCGGCCCGTCCGGGAGCCGGGCGCGCGCCGCGCGGAGCTGGATCGCGAACGTGGCCCCTTCCCTTGCCGTCGCTCGTGGCGTCGGCGCTTCCGCCGTGGTCGACAGGTGCTTGACGATGGCCAGGCCATCGGGCCGCCGTGCTTGCGCGACGGCGGACGCGTCCGCGCTGCATGAACCGGCGCGAACATGTGCGGGCGGGAACGTCCCGCGTCGATCCCCTCGCCCGGTGTCCGTCACACGGACCGAGACCCACTCACCGGCGGCTCGCTCGGGCGCGATCATCGTTGAAGCGCGCCCGTGCGCGCGGCGTGAACTTCACGGCGTTCGGGAGGCAGGTTCGACCACCTGCTGGCAGGCCGGGCCGCGTCGCCTCTTGACGCACTGCCAGTCGCCAGGACTCGGCGCCGGCAAGCTGGTGCGGATCCGCAGGCCCTTCGCCTCTGCGACCGGCCGCAGCGCGTCGACCGCCGCCGCGATCACCGCCGGTCGAGGTCCGCCTCCCCGAGCTCGAGCCGCATCTTTGCCGGCCATCAGGCGGCTCATGTCGAGCGCTGTCGGCGATCAGCACCGCGCGCGGGGCTGCGCGGCCGTTGCGCGCTCGATGACCTCCGCCGCCTGGCGAGGCCCTCGAGGGGGTCCCCGATGTCCACGCTTGCGCAGCCGCGGACCAGCCGAGGATCGCGTTGGCAGCGTCCGCAGCTCGTGCGGGAGCGTCGCCGGGAACTCGTCCTTGAGCCGCCGGGCCTCCTCGGCCGCGCCGCGTGCCGCGCGCTCGCGCTCCCGCCGCCGCCTCGAGCTCCCGCTGCGCCTCGCTGCGCACGCGTGACAGGCGCGCGTGCGTCGCCACGCGCGCGCGACCAGCTCGAGCGGCGCTGAAGCGCTTCATCGAGATAGTCGATCGGCCCCCGGCCTCCACGCCCTCGACGCGGCTCTCCTCGCCGGCTCGCGCGGACAGCAGCACCACCGGCACAGCCGACCGTGCGCTCGCGCCGTCACGAGCGCGCGCAGCGAAGGCCGACGCCGTCGAGGCCCGGCATCATGACGTCCGTGAGCGCCAGGACCGGCGGGCTGCGCGCGGCGCGCGCCAGCGCCTGCGCCGTCCTGCCGCAGCGACGCGACTCGACGTCGAAGCGCGCGCTCAAGAGCCGCGCGACGTAGGTACGCGCATGTCCGCGTTGTCGTCCGCCCACACGACCCTCGGCCGGGCGCCGGTCCGCGAGCCACGGAGGCATAGCGGCCAGTCCGCCTCGCGTCCCCGGCCCGCGCGCCGGTGCCAGCTCGCCGCCCGGCAGCCAGCGGAGCGCCTCCTGCGACGACGCCGCGGCTCCCGGTCGCGGTCGCCGCGGGCCCAGTCTCCGCGCTCGTGCCGCGGATCCGCAGATGGAGCGGTCCCGAGCGGCACCGCGACCGTGAGCAACGCTCCCCTTCCCGAGCTCGCTGGCGGACACCACGCCGCCGTGCGGGCTGCCATGAGCTCGTCTGCCGCGGCGCCAACCCGATGCCACGGTCCCTGCACGTGCGGTCTGCCCGCCCAGCCTGCGACGACGCGGTGGAAGCGCTCGAACATCCGCGGCAGCTCGTGCGCCGGGATGCCGACGCCCGTGTCCTCGACGCGAGACTCAGCCTGCGGCCCTCCGCCGTCGCGCAGCCGCACCGTGATCGATGCCCGCGCAGCGTGAACTTGAAGCGCGTTTGCTGACGCAGGTTCGGGGACGATCTTCTCCACATGTCGAGATCGACGTAACCGGCTCGGCGAGCGGCGGGCAGTCGATCGGCCAGCGTCGAGCCCGGCGCTCTCGCATGCGGCGCGGAACGAGCTCGGCGAGCGTCCGTCGTCCGGCGCGCGAGGTCCGATCGGCCGATAGGTGCGCGCGCCAGGCGGCCGGCCTCGATGCGCGAGAAGTCGAGCATCGTCGTTGCACGAGGCCGGAGCAGGCGCAGGCTGTTGCGATGCGCGACTCGAGTTCGGCCGGCGCTGCCGGCGGCACCCCGCGCCTCGCGCGCGGCGAGCGGCGTCCTCCATCGGCCCACAGCATGCAGCGTCAGCGGCGTCCGGAACTCGTGGCTTACGTTGCTGAAGAACGCGGTCTTCGCGCGCGGTCGAGCTCCGCCAGCGCCTCCGGCGCGCCGGCGCTCCTCCTTCGAGTGCCTGCGCGTCGCCGGCGGGCCGGACGCCGATCTGGGCGATCGCGACCAGCTCGTGAGCGATGCCGTAGCCCTCGTCGAGCGCCCGCATCGGGCACGACGGCCGCGATCAAGCACGGCGCCCAGGCAGCTCCTGGCCCGGACGGCATGGATCGGGCACGAACGCCTGCGCGAGCCGCGGCGCCGCGTCTTCCAGCGCGCCCGTCGGCAGCCGCGACCGCGCAGGCCGGTCGAGGTCCTCGACGCAGGCATCCCCTGCCGCGCAGCGCGCACCGAGCTCTGATGCCCCAGGCCGAGCCGCCGCGGCCCCCGAGCGGCAGACCGAGCGTGCCGGCAGGCTGCGCGCGCCGGCTCGCGCGGCAACTCTGATGCCGGCGCAGAGCCTCGCGAGAGCGTCGCGCGCCCGCTCGCGCCGTCGGCCCGGTCGATCCGGTAAGAGCGGCGCGAACGGCACGTCCTTCGGAGTTCGCGCCCAGGACCGCCACTTCTGGCGGCGCGCGCAAGAACACCGGTCTGTCGCGTCAGTCGGCCCGCGCCGCCGCGCGCGGCCGCCAGGTCGCGCAGCGTGCGCGAGCTGGCGCTCGCCGACGACGGCAGCTCCTCGGTCGTCTCGATGACCGGGCAGAACACGCCGCCGGATCCTGCCGCGTCAACGCTCTGTCGTGGATCGGGCTGTACGGGAACCTGAGAAGTAGGCCTCCTCCGAGTAGCCCCGACGCGCACCGATGCGAAGCAGCAGGAAGTCGCGCGAGCGTGTCGCCTCGCGCCGCGCGAGCGCCGTGCGCGAGCATCGGGCCGATCGTGTCCCAGATCTCGGCCCACACCTCGGCGCCCGGGCGGCCGAGCGCCGCGCATGTCGCTTCGCGCCGAGCATGCTGCCGGTGCTCGTCGTTGTGAACGCCGATCACGTCAGCTCAGGCCCCGCACCGAATGACAGCGATCGGGAACGCGCAGCCCGAGGCGTGCGTTGACGCACGTCGGCAAAGACTGCGGCGCATGCGTCTCGACGGGGCCGAGCGGCGCGTCTTCGACCAGTCCACGCGCGTGCGGGCGCCGATGTCGCCGCCGCCGGCGGAAGCCTGTGCGCCTCCCGGCGCTGTGCGCCACCTCCCCAGCCGATGCGGGCTCTCGGGGGTGGTCTCCTGCGACGGGCGCGCGCCCGGCTGCCGTACCAGCGACGCCAGCCGGACGGAAAAGCCAGCTCGGACCTGGGCCGAGGAGCGATCAGGCTTCGTGGCGAAACCGGCTGGACGAACCGGACCGGAGGCCCGGACCCACAGAGATACCGTCTCCGCGTGCCCACATTGAACGACCACGCCGCGCGCCCTCACGCCACGCCCTGAGCCGCTGCTGCTCGCCGCGGCCTGCGCCGGCAGCCAAGACCACGCACCCGCTCAGGCGGACTCACGCCCAACCGGCGACCCGACTGGCCGCGCGCCTGGTCAGGTCCTCCAGTCCGCAGAGCCGTCTGGCGCGGAGTTTACCGAGCACTCGTCAGGCTCTCGACCGCACCCGGGCATGGCGCGGCGAGACCAGCGATATGTTCCTCGGTGGCACGCGGTTACCGTGCGCGGCATCTCGTCAGCTGGCGCTGGAGCGGGATCGGAGAGGCGCTCAAGCAGATGCTGCGCGATCGCGCTGCTCCGGGGCCGACGGTCTCGTGCCGCGCGCTGCCGGGCTGCTCGAGCACGAGTCGGAGGACCTCCGCGACGCCGCAGCCACGGCACTCGCGATCCTGCGTCACAAGCCTCGATCGCGCGCGGTCTCGGCATGGTCGAGCTCAGGCGCTGCCGGCCGGCGGCGCGTTCGTCGAGGATATCTCGGACATCGGCGTGCCGGAGGCCGAAGGGCTGATGCGGCGCCATCGCAGCATGTCGAACGACGCACAGCAGCGCGAGCTCGGGCTGCGGGAGCCTGTTCCGCATCGATCCCGTGCGCGCGACGCCGGAGCTGCGGCGCGCGGCCGAGAACCCGAAGTCGAAGGGCGACGCCTCGGTCGCGCCTCGCGTGGGTGCAGGATCGATGCGCTCGACTTCCTGCGGCAGACGGGCGAGGGCGCCGCTGCTGAACGCGTGGTCGGACCCACGACGTGGCGGGAGCTGGATCGGTTCCAGGCTCGAAGCGAAGTACACGGCTCGGCGAGATGCTCGACGCGGTGGGGCGGCGTTCTGCCGATCGAGGTCGCCCCCCGGCGTCGACCCGAAGTTCCGCGACACGGCGCGGAATTCCGGCGTCACCGGCTGCTCCAGATCGGCTACGACCCGACCGCGCTGCGCTTCCTGCTCGGCGTGCCGAGCAGGTGGCTGTTCCCATGGGGACCGGGCTCCGCGTCACGTGGATCGCGGAGGCGGGCAAGGTGCGCATCGTTCCATGGGACGAGGCGAAGCGGTTCTGGGACGGCATCCGGCCGCCGCGCGCTGGAAGCTGGAACGCCATGAAGGTGCGCATCGTTCCATGGGACGAGGCGGGAAGGCGGTTCTCGGACAGCATCAAACGCTGGGCTGGAACGCCATGGCCGAGCGGGTGCTGTAGGCTCGCGGCATGAGCAACGTCCACGCGGACTGCAGGCGCTGAAGGACGAACCCGCCGCGGGATAGCCGGAAGAGGACACGGGAGCCTGTGCTGGATGTCCTGCGCGACAGCGAGGCCAAAGCGAAGCGACCGCCTGATCGCCGGCGGCTTGGCCCGGCACCATCACCGTCATCGAGGATGAAATGGTCGACGCGCTGCGCTCCGCGCGATCGATGCGCGGATCGTAGCGAGAGCTGCGGCGCGGTTGCGTTGCACGGCGGCGATCTCGCTGGGCGCAAATCCTCAGAGGAACGTGGACACACGCGGTGCGCTGACGAAAACCTGACGACGACGACGACGCAACTCTGATCGAAGGCGCTTTCCGCGCGGCCAGAGCGCCTTCCGGTGGGTGTTTGCCGACGTGCGCGGTGCCGGACGAGGAGTGCGGAGGGCGCCGAAGCCGCGGTCGCGCTCCCGAGGCATACGCGGCACGGCGGCGCCATCTGCGGCGCGACCTACCGCGGCAGGAGCGACGCGTGGCGGCTCACGGCCGTGTTCTGCATGAGAGGTTCCTCGAGGGCTTCGACGACGGATCCTCGAGGCGTTGCCAGGCGCGAATCCGGAGATCAAGCGCGAGGCGGTCCTCGCGGCGTCACTGGCGGGGTAGAGCGGGCCTGGCCAGGCGTTACGCCGCGTCCTCAGGGCGCCCGGACCGGCAAGCCGCTGCTGCTCGCGGCGTCGCGGCCGTCGGCAGCATCCGCCCGCACAGGCGCCGGAGGCCTGCGGGCTCTCGCCGACTCCGACGACGAGGAGACCGTCGAAGCCGTCGAGGAGGCCATGCTCGAGCGAGCCGTGGGACGACGAGGACCAGGACGACGACGAGGACGAGAGCTAGTGCCGACCCGTACTCGAACCGAGGAAGCGGCCGAAGACGCTCAGGAATACAGCGCAGCGACGCCGAGCGCACGCGCCACGCACCGTCAGCCGCGCAGCCACACGGCAGTGGCCTTCCCTGCGCGTCCGCCGCGACCCGCGGCGCGTTGCAGCTCGCCGGCCCGGCCGACGTCAGCGTCTCGGCCTCGAGGCCACTCACCGCGCGCGGCCTTGCGCCGGGCGCGCGGACACTCGGCGCAGTCATCGGGCGCTGATCCAGACACGAGCGCGCTGCCGTCCGCGCCGCATCCATGACGTCGTCGCCGGCCAGGACCTCGGCCGGCGGATGGGCATCGCCGGCGTGGCTGCCGGCGTCCCACTCGCCGCGCTCCGGATCGAACGTGCACGCGACGAGGTCGGCCTGCCGGCGCCCTCAAGGTCGGCGACGGCATCAAGAGCACCTCATCGCCGGGACTTTGAAGGAAGGAGCTTCCACCTCGGGCCTGGACTACGAGGTGGCGCTCGACACCACCCTTCCCATCGTGGAGGGGATGCACGGAGATCGTGAAGACGCTCATGGAGGGCGATGCGTCCTGGTGATCATCGTGGTCTTCATCTTCCTCCAGAGCGTGGCGGGTACCCTGATCCCGCTTGCTTGGCGGTGCCGGTCTCGCTGGTCGGCACCTTGCATGTCTTCCCGCTGCTCGGGTTCTCGCTCAACACCCTCTCGCTCTTCGGGCTCGATCCTCGCCATCGGCGCTCGTGGTCGACGACGCGATCGTGGTGGTCGAAGCCGTGGAGCACACATCGAAGGCACGGGACGTCGCCACGCGATGCAGCGCTCAAGGCGATGGAGGAGGTCTCCGCGCCGGTGATCGCCATCGCGCTGGTGCTCTCCGCGGTGTTCGTGCCGGTGGCGTTCATCCCGGGTATCACCGGCCGCGCTCTATCAGCAGTTCGCGCTCACCATCGCCATCTCGGTGCTGATCTCGGCGTTCAACGCCTTGACTCTGAGTCCAGCCTGTCCGGCGATGCTCCTCAGAAGCCCACGGGCGAGCACCAGAGTCTGGTGGCTGCGCCTCGCGCACGAAGTTCAGCAAGGCCTTCGACCGGATGACCGGCGGCTACGTCAAGGCCGCCGGAGGCCTGGTCCGCAAGGTGGCTGCTCTCGCTGGGGTTGCTCGCCGGAACGGCGGTGCTCGCTGGGCTGGTTGGCTCGATGGATCCCCACTGGATTCGTCCTAGGAGTGACCAGGGGTACGCCTGGCGATGTTCCAGCTCCCGATGCCTCCTCGCTCCAGCGGACACGGAGGTGCGCAGGTAGATGGAGGAGGTGCTGGGCCAAGACGCCGGGAATCCGCAGCTACACCGTGGTGAGCGGAGTACAACCTCCTCACCAACACCGCCGCGAGCTACAGCGGACGGATGTTCCCTCGCCTTCCACGACGCGGGCTGAACGCAAGGAAGCCTGAGCGAGTCGGCCGCGGGGATCCCTCCGGAGCCTGAATGCCGCCTTCTCCAAGTTTCCCGAGGCGCGGATCCTCGCCTTCGGGCCACCGGCGATTCCGGGAATCGGACCGCCGGCGGGGCGGACATGATGCTCCAGGACCGCTCCGGACAGTCGGTGGAATTCTGGCGCAGAACGTCGGGCAAGTTCTTCGCCGCGGCGCGGAAGCGGCCCGAGTTCCAGGCGGTCACTCCCCAACTTCTCCCCGCAGTGCCGCAGATCTTCGTCGAGGTGGACAAGGACAAGGTCGCTCAAGCAGGGGTGGCGCTCTCCGGACGTCTACGGGGCCCTCCAGGCCTTCCTCGGGGGAGCTACGTCAACGACTTCACCCGCTTTCGGCCGGCAATGGAAGGGGTGTTCATCCAGGCCGAGTCCGCGGCTCGGGGCAAGGCCGAGGACATCAGCAACTTCTACGTCCGGAACGCCACCGGTGAGCATGGTGCCGCTGTCCACCCTGGTGACGCTGAAGAACATCTCCGGCCCCGAGTACACGGTGCGCTTCAACCTCTTCCGCTCCGCCGAGGTCCTGGGCAGCCTCGCCCCGGGCGTCAGCTCCGGGCAGGGCCTGAAGGCCTTCGAGGAAGTCGCCACCCAGACCCTGCCGCCCGGAGATGGGCTACGCCTGGACCAACCTCTCCTACCAGCAGAAGGCGTCCGAGGGGGCACCTGGTGGTGTTCTGGCCTGGCCCTGGTCATGGTCTTCCTGGTCCTCGCCGCGCTGTACGAGAGCTGGTCGCTTCCCTTCGCGCGTGCTGCTCAGCACGCCCATCGCAGTGCTCGGCGCCCTGGCGCGGGCTGCTGGTGCGCAAGTATCGACTTCGACGTCTACGGCAGATCGGCCTGGTGATGCTGATCGGGCTGGCGGCGAAGAACGCCATCCTCATCGTCGAGTTCGCCGTCCTGGAGCAGAAGAAGGGCAAGTCGCTGGTCGATGCGGCGCTCGGAGGGCGCCAAGCTCCGCCTGCGGCCGATCCTCATGACCTCCTTCGCCTTCATCCTGGGCTGCGTCCCCTCTGGATCGCGGCCGGGGCCGGAGCCGCCTCGCGGCGAATCCTGGGCACGGCGGTCATCGCCGGGATGTCCTGGTCACCGCGCTGGGCGTCTTCATCATCCCGGTCCTCTTCGTGGTCATCGGGCGCCTCGCCGGGAAGGAGACCGTCCGCATCAGAACCGCCCGGTTCCCCACGGCGGGCCATCGACCGCCGTCGCCCGGGGTGAGCCGTGAGGAGAGCAGCCCTCTCGCCACAGCTGGACTCGCACTCGGCGGTTGCATGATGGGCCCGGACTACCAGCGGCCGCCCATCGAGTCGCCGGCGAATTTCCGCGACCAGACGCCGACCCAGGACACCCAGTCGATCGCCGATCTGCCTCGGTGGAACCTCTTCCAGGACCCGGTGCTGGTCCGGCTCGTCGGCGAGGCGGTGCAGAACAACCGCGACCTCCGGGGAGCGGTGGCCCGGTGGCGCAGGCCCGCGCCCTGGCTCGGGTCCAGAAGGCGCAGGTCTATCCCCGCGCTCACCGCCAACGCCGGGGCGAGCTACGGCCGGGGGCAGCGCTCCAGTTCCCCACCGACAACCCCACCACCGGTGCGGTGTTCGAGGTCGGACGCCCAGATGAGCTGCGGGAGGATCGAGCATTCTGGGGGCGGATCTCCGCCGGGGCACGGCGAGGCCGCGGTGGCGGAGTACCTGGCCAGCGAGCAGGGGCGGCGGGCGGCGACGGTGAGCCTGGTGGCCGAGGTCGCAACCGCCTACGTGGAGCTTCGCCAGCTCGACGCGCAGCTGGCGATTTCCCGGCGCACGGTGAAGAACTACCAGCGGACGCTGCAGCTCTGCGAGGACCAGCCTCCACGGCGGCGCGGGAACAGGCTCCCGGTCACCACCGGTCGCGCCCAGGTCAACGAGGCCGAGGCAACGGCGCAGGACGCCGAGCGACTCATCGTCCGGACAGGAGAACCCCATCTCCTGCTCCTTGGCCGCCCCCCGGACCCGGTCGGCCGGGGCCCTGAGACGTGTTCCGCACCGGCACCAGCGCCATCCCTGCCGGGCTCCCTCGACGTTGCTCGAGCGCCGGCCTGACGTCCTCTTCCCGTGGAGCAACGCGGCTCGTCGCCGCCAACGCCCGCATCGGTGCGGCCGAGGCGGACTTCCTTCCCCCGCTTCAGCCTCACCGCTTCTGGCGGGGCTGGCCACGCCGGACCTGGCCAACCTCTTCAAGGACACCTCGCTGGTGTGGGGGTCGGCGGCAGCGTCAATCTGGCTCGCGCCCATCCTCCAGGGCGACGCCCCGCACGGGGCAGGCCGAGAACGCCTCGGCGCAGTGGGAGGAGACGAAGAACCTCTACGAGCAGACGGTGCTCACCGCGTTTCGCGAGGTCGCCGACGCCCTGGCCGACGTCCGCCGGCTGGAGGGCATCGTCGAGCAGCGGGAGTCTCAGGTGGCCAACCTCACCGAGTCTCTGACCCTCGCCACCGACCGCTTCTATGGCGGGGTGGCGAACTACTCGAAGTGACCACCACCCAGAATCTCCCGTTCCCGGCGGGAGCCTCAACCTCGCCCGCGGTGCGCCCCAGCGGACCGAGGCGGTGATCAACCCTACCGGGCCCTGGGTGGCGGCTGGCAGGTGCCGGAGCCGGAATCCCCGCCTCCGGGCAGAGCCCGCGCAACCGAACCGAAAGCTCCGCCTCCGGGCTGAGGCGATTGCCGGAGTGGCCGCCCGTGCAGCGACCGTCCCCGGAGCGGGACACCCGACGCAAAGCGCAACGGATTCGCCAGTGCAATGGACATTGACACAACCGCGCCAGACGAAGCGGGCGGGCCGGAGTCTTGGTTTCCAGGAATGAATCAACGCTAACGTCGCCGGTCACCGCTCGTCTGGGGTGGCGGCGTGAGGGCGCGTCCGCATCTGCCGGGAGGAGGACATGTCGAGCTACACTCGACGTCTCACGTCGGCGGTGGTCCTGGCGAGCGGTGTCTCGGCCTGCGCCGGCTGCCATCCCACCGGTGTCGAAACGGTTTCCGATCTGGACACCGTCGCCACCGCTCACGACTCGACCTTCAGCTTCGCCACGCCCACGACCTCCACGCGCTCGGAGACCGGGTGCGGGTGATCGGCGCTCCCGATGCGGGGACTCCGAACGACATCGACCCCGTCCTCGGGCAGACCTGATCCTCAACACGCTCGAGAACGAGATGTCCGCGCTCGGCTACCAGAAGGTCAACGCCGGCCAGAACCCGACATGCTGATGACCGCGGCCGTCCTGACGGTGACCAACGTCACCTACTACTACGGCTACTGGTGCACTTACTGGGCCTACTACTACCCCTGCTATCCGTACTACCCGCCGGTGGTCGGCGTCAGCGTCTACACGGTCGGGACGCTGCTGGTGGACCTGGCGACGCCGAGCGCGGCTCCCCAGCAGCTCAACGGCTGTGGACGGCGGTGGTCCGCGGAGTCCAGAGCGGCACCGCGTCCCAGGACCAGGTCCGGGTCGTGAACGGGATCAGTCAGGCGTTCATCCAGTCGCCGTACCTGGGGGCGTCCATGAACCGCGCATCCACAGGCGTACGTCTCGCGGCGTTGCTTTTTCTGGATGGTGGGGACCGAGGCCAGCGCGGACCTGCCCCTGACCCTGGTCGGGGTCTCGTATCCAGTTCTCGATTCCCATCGGCGAGACGGCCAACTACACGCCGCCGGTGAGCTGGCGCGGCATCGGGCTCGACTTCGCCAGCTTCGTGAAGCCGGACCTGGCGGTGGGGCTGGCCTTCGGGCGGAACGTCTTCTTCGACAACACCACCAAGACCATCAACTTCAAGGGCGTGGACATCACCGGGAACCAGGACCGATCGCTCAACGTCTGGCCGGTGCTGGCCAACGTGCGGTGGTTCCCGAAGATCACCTCGAACCGGGACATCCAGCCGTACATCGGGGCGCACATCGGCGGGTACATCATCGAGCGCTACATCGGCATCGGCCTGACCGCGACCCAGGACACCAACTTCCACTTCGGCATGGCTCCGGAGATCGGCGCGTTCTTCCAGCTGCCCTATGGGGCGTTCTTCCTCAACGCCCGGTACAACATGGCCTTCGCCGCGGGCGGGGTGCCCTTCCAGCGGTTTCTCGGGTTCAACCTCGGCTACGCCTGGGAGTTCCGGCACTGAGCCGGCCAGGAGCTTGCTGACTCCGGGCGCTCCGGCGACGATCGGCGCCTGACCGCGACGTCCACCGCACGTGCATCTCCCCGGGTGGGGCTGGCCCGGACCGCCGACCGGCTCGCCCGGCAGCGCCACCATGGTCGCCGTCCGCGACGGCATCGTCGGCGCACTGCCCCTCGTCCTGGTCGGCTCGCTCTTCCTGCTCCTGGCGCAGCCCCGTGGCCCGCGCTGCAGCGGCTGGTCGAGCCGTACGCGGCCACCCTCCTCCTCCCCTACCGGGCCTGGGTGGCTGCATCGCCCTGTGGGTGACCTTCGGCACTGCCCACGCCCTGGCAGCGCAGCTACACCCTGGACGCTCCCGCGGCCGGTCTCATCGCCACCGCCTGCTACGTCCTCGCCGCGCTGCAGCCGCCTGCCCCGGGACAGCCGCTGGTGCTCGGTCCTCCAGCGCCTCGGAGCGGGCGGCATCTTCACCGGACTGCTCATCGCCGTGGCCAGCGTCGAGGCTGACGCGGCTGCTCGTCGCCCGCCGATGGACCCTCCACATCCCCGGAGGTGCGCCGGAGCGTGGTGGTCCGGAGCTTCGTCGCCTCCTCCCCGCCCTGCTCTCCCTCGCCGGCGTCTTCCTCGTCGTCCACGTGCTCCACCTCGACCTGGTCGACGCGCTCGCCCGGGCCATCGCGCCGCTCATCCGCGCCGCCGACTCGCTCCCCGGCGTGCTCCTCCTCGTCTTGCTGGACAGCGGCCTGTGGCTCCTGGGCATCCACGCCGCGGCGCTCACCGCCGGCATGCGGCCGATCTGGGAGGCGATGCTGGTCTCCAACATGGAGGCGGTCGCCGCCGCGGCGCCCCTGCCGCACGTCGCCCCGCTCCACTTCTACCTGTGGTTCGTCTGGCAGGGTGGCTCGGGGGCGGCGCTGGCCCTCGGCCTCCTGCTCCTCCGCTGCCGCTCGTCCCAGCTCCGCACCGTGGGGCGCGCCGGCATCCTCCCCGTCCTCTGCAACATCAACGAGCCAGCTCCTCTTCGGCGTGCCGGTGGTCCTCAATCCCCGGCTCGCCATCCCTTCCTCGCCGCCCCGCTGAGCCTACGGCCCTGGTGGCCTTCGGCGCCTTCCGGCTCGGATGGGTGCGCCCGCCGTACCTCGAGACGCTGTGGACCCTGCCCGCGCCGGTCGGCGCCTGGCTCACCACCGGGGGCGATATGCGGGCGGTGGTCGCTGGAGCTGACCACCCTCGCCCTCAGCCTCCTCATCTACTGGCCCTTCGTAGCCCGCGAGGATCGCCGGCTGCTGGCCGAGGAACCGGCGATCGACGGCCCCACCCTTTCGCCACCCCAGGCAACTCCGTAAGACTCTTCCCGGCCGTGCCCACCTATCGCGTCTCCATCTGCACGGGGCCCGGATTGCCGCCTCAACGGATCGGACCGGGTCATGGAGGCAGCGGAGACGGCGGTCGAGGAGCTGAGCCTGGGCAAGCGCTGCACGCTGGTGCGCGGCGGTTGCTACGGGCTCTGTCACCTGGGCCCCAACGTCGTCGTTCGCGAGGACCGCCCCCGTCCGAGCGACCTCTTCACCAGGAGGACTTCCAGCTCATGGGCTGGGAGGACGAGGTGCACTACGCGGAGGTGACCGCCCAGGGCATCCGCACCGTCCTCGCCGAGCACGTGGGCGAGGACCGGCCGGTGGATGCCCTGGAGAGGTGGGCGAGAAGACCGAGCTCCCGATCGCGCCGCGCTCTTGCACGGCTCCGCCGGCGTCCCCCTGAGGTTCTCCGGGGACTGATCGCCCTCCCGGGGTTGCTTGTCCGCCCGATCCTCCCCAACTTTTCCCCACGACTGTTCCCAGGGGAGGAATCGGACATGACACGATGGATGACGGCCGCGGTCGTCGCGGTGCTCCGGAATGGCGTGCGCCGGGGCGCCGCCGATTCCGGACGCGCGATGGTCCCAGGTCGGAGTCGGAGATCCGCGCTGCGCAGGAGATCGGCGCGGATAACAACCCGCAGGCCAAGCTGCATCTGCAGCAGGCACGCGATCGGTTCCAGGCGGCCAAGGGGCTGAAGGACACGCCGGAACTTGCGGTGCGCGAAGCTCGACACAGCCAGGGCCGAGGGCCGAGCTGGCCAACGCCCTACCCGAGAGCAAGTTGCGACGAACGAGGCCCAGCAGGCCAAGGCTCGGCTCGAGGCCACCAAGCAGGGCAAGCCCTCTCGACCGGAGGTCAGCAATGAGGACCCTTCGCTTCGTCGGGGCGGCAGCGGCGGCACTGCTTCGCCTGCGCACACCTGGAAACCACCCCCAAGCTGGACCAGGCGCGGAACGAGTACAGCCGCGCCGCGGCAGGGACCGGCTGCCCAGTACAGCCCAGCGGAGCTGGCGACGGCAAAGAAGTTCCTCGACCAGGCCACCGACTCGCTCTCCACCGGTGACGCCAAGCTGGTCGACGACAAGGCCGACGTGGCGCTGCTTGAAGATCCAGTCCGCCGAGGCCATCGGACGGACCCAGCAGGCCGCCGCCGAGCGCGATGCGACGCTGAAGGAGCTCAACCTCACCCGGGACCAGATGCTCGCGGACGCGCAGAAGAAGCTCGGCGCCACCGAGCAGCAGCTGCAGACTGCCGAGGCGAAGCTCGCCCCAGAGCCGGCAGGAGCTGGAGCAGTTCGCCCAGGTGCGAGACGTGGCCCGGGGGACGGTCATCACCCTCTCGGGAGGCGTGCTCTTCGAGACCGGCAAGTACGACCTGCTCGCCGGCGCCCAGGATCGGCTGAACCGGGTGGCCGACTTCTTGAAGAACTCGCCCCGGAGCGTGGTCGTGGAGGTTACACCGATTCCACCGGGTCCGCTTCCAAGAACAAACGCTCTCCACCCAACGGGCAGAGTCGGTGCGAGACTACCTGGTCGACCCGGGGCGTCCCAGTCAGACCGCATCACCGCCCAGGGGAAGGGCGCGAGCTCCCCGGTGGCGAGCAACGCCAGAGTCCGAGGGGCGGGCGATGAACCGGCGGGTGGAGATCGTCCTCGCAGAAGCCTCCGACTCGGAGGCGACGACCAGCGGGCGCTAGGCAGGCCTGCCTCAGCCCGTGTTTCGGAGGTCCCCCCGGCCGTCCCAGTCGGCCGGGGGTGGCGCGGCGAGGTACCCCCGGACGCGCTCGGCCCAGCGGGCAAGGAGACTGGATCGACGTCGGCGTGCGACTGGAAGAAGGCCAGTGCCGGGGCGAATTCGCGGCGACGGACCTGGGCCAGGGCCTGGGGCCACCCGGCCAGCACGGGCAGCAGCGCCGCGGGGACCTCCTCCGGCCGGCCGATCAGCTCGTGGAGCGTCATGTCCCCGCCGTTGAGCGAGACCTGATCCAGCTCGCGGAAGACGAACTCGTCGCCTGCCCGGCGCACCGTGTCCTCCGAGGCAAGGATGGAGGTGCCGTAGAGCCGGTTGGCCCGCTCCAGCCGGCCGACCACCGCCACCGGCTCGCCCAGCACGGTGTAGTTCGACTTCAGGGTGCTCCCCATGTCCCCCGCCACGACGCGGCCGGTGTGCAAGGCCATCCGCGCCCGCACGTCGGCGCCGAAGCGGCGCTGCCACTCCGGCCCGAGCCGTGCCAGCTCTGACGGATCGCCAGGGCGGTCCGGCACGCCACCGCGGCGTGGCGCTCCAGGCGCACCGGCGCTCCCCAGAAGGCGATCAGCGCGTCCCCGACGTACTCCACGTGTCCGCCGGTCTGGCGCACCAGATGGGTGAGCTCGCCGAAGTAGGCGTTGAGCAGCTCCACCAGCAGCCTCCGGCGGCAGCGCCTGGTCGAGCGCCCGGAACGCCTCGAGATCCGCGTAGCAGAGGGTGACCTCCCGCCGCTGGGGGCGCATCAGGGCCACGTTGCGGAACACCTGATCGGCGATGTCCGCGCTCACGTAGCGGCCCAGCGCGCCGTAGACGAAGTCGCGCATCTGGCGCTCGGTGCGCAGCGCGTAACGGGTGGTGAGGAGCCAGGCCAGCCCGAAGGCCACCAGCGGCCCGCCCGCCGCCACCCAGCGCGAGTCAGCGATGAAGACGTGCCGCACCCACACCAGCCAGGCGGTGACGGCCAGCGACCGCGATGCCGATGTACACCACCCCGCCCAGCACCGAGCGGAAGATGCCGCTGAACCCGAGGGCGAGGAACGCGCCCAGGAAGGCCAGGGTGAAGGTGGCCAGCACGTCGCGGCGGACCGGGACCCGGGCGATGCCGCTCCCGTCCAGCCAGTTCTCCAGGCCCTGTCCCACCACCGCAGCGTGGGGAGACGCCAGGCCCCAGCGGGGTCGACGGCCATTCGCCCGCCCCGCGGAAGGTCTCGGAGAGCACCACCGCCCGCCCCTGCACGTCAGTTGCGGGCGTGGGCCGGTACCCCCTCCGCCGCGTCGTAGAGGTTCTGGAGGAAGCGCCAGCTGGAGATGGCGCGCTCCAGCGAGCCCCGGCCGTCGCGCCCGGCCTCGGGCGCGTCCCAGCGGAGCAGCGCATAGCCGGTCGGGTCGGCGGGGATGCTCCGGCCGCCCACCACCTCCAGGCCGGCCGTCGGACCAGATGACCTGCCGGCTCCCCGCCCGCGCCAGCGCCACCGGCGAGGGAACGCGGGGAGCACGTGGCAGCGCCCCTGCGGTGAGACCCAGCGCACCAGGTGCTGGATGCCGCGCACCCGCCCATCGGAGTCCAGCGCCAGCGCGGTGTGGCCGTAGCGGCTGCGCAGCCCGAGCAGCACCGCGGCCGGGACGTCCAGCGAGCGCACCAGCGGGATGGTGTTGGGGTCCACCCCCTCACCTCCACCTCCGCCAGCCGGACCAGGAGATCCTCTGCGCTGACCTGCGAGGCGCGGTCGCTGGCGGCGAAGTCACGCACCACCGGGCTGGTGGTGACTCCTGCAGCCGCTTCGCCTACCTGGCGGCCCCTCCTCCTCCGATGCCACCCCCGGCCCAGACCCGCGTCCGGCCCCTCCGGAGATGGCGAAGGCCGGCCGGTGGTCGGCCAGCACCCGCCGCAGCAGCTCCGAGGTGCCCGGGCCTTCCCGTCCTCGATGCCGATCAGCACCAGCGAGGGGCGCAGGGGGCGAACCACTCCCGGGGCGGGCGCGGCCGGAGACCGAGAAGCCGAGGACGCTGGCGGCGGGCCCTCCGTCGAGCGCCACGCCGGAACTGCGCGTCGTCGGAGAACTCTCCACCTTGCCGGGGACTCTCCCAGTCCAGCGGCCAGTCGAGGAGGACGGGGAGAGCGCCTTCCCGCCCCAGCTGGTTCACCAGCCGGCCGAGGAGCGCCCGGGGCCAGGGGCGGCTGCCCACGCTCGGCGTGGGAGTCCTCCCGGGCACTGGCCAGCGTCTCGTCGTCCACCCCGACCAGCACCACGTCGCGGGCCGGCTCGTTGCTGCCGGGCCAGCTCGCGGAGCCGCCAGTCGAGGAGGACCCGTTCCAGCGCATCGACGGGCCAGCCCAGCACCGCACGGACACCGGGCCGCGGGACCTCCTCGTCACGGAAGCCGGGTGCGGCGGAACGGGCCGCGAGCTGACGATGGCGCCGACTGCGCCGCCGAGCACGGCAGCCTGGAGAGGCTGAAGCCGAGCACGCGCAGGAAGCGGCGCCCGGCGGACGGAATTCGCGGTGACAGGGGGCCACCGATGTTGCCGTCACGCGGCCCCCGCGGACAAGCCCCGGTTGAAGCAGCTCAGCCCCCGGAGAACTCGGGGGGACGCTGGTGGACGCCGCGCGGTGAAGCGGCGCGGCGGGTTTTCGGGCTCAGGGCGAGCGGTTGGCCGCCTCGGCATTGGCCGCCACGGAGCGGAACCGCTCCGGAAGCGAGTCCTGCGGCGGAGCGGAGCCGGTCGCGCAGGTCGTCACGCAGCTCGGCACCGGTCTTGGGGGCCAGGAGCGAGGCCCAGCCCCGCGCCGACCAGGAGCCCCACGCCCAGGGCGGTGAGCGCCGGGACCACCCAGTCGTTGGAGTCGGAGCGCCGCGAGACCCACCAGGTCCAGCACGTCGTCGCGGTCGAGCTTCTTCAAATCTCGCAGGCTCATCATCGGTGTGCTCCTTCAGTCAGGATGGCGAGGAGACGTCGCCATCGCCCTCGTCCGCGGTGAAGCCGGAGACCGCCGCCTCCGGCGAACCCCAGCAGCTGCTTCTTGACCAGCGGAATCGCCGCCGCCCGAGGCCCAGGCCGAGGAGGCGGAAGGTGAGCGAGCTGGACAGCCCGCCTCGAGCACGTAGCCGGCCCCGAGCGCGGCGAAGATCATCCGTAGGGATGCCGGCGCACGCGGCCCGCGCAGGTCGACGGCCTCGCCGAGGTCCTCGAAGGTGGTTCGGGCCTCGTCGATGGAGCTGGTGCGCGCTCTCGTTCAGGTGCTCCACCCGTTCGACGAAGCCCGGCGTCGTCCTCTCCGTTGTCGCGGTCGGACTTCTTCTGAGCTCTGGCCATGGAGGGTCCTAGCGGGAGGCGATGCGTCCGATGACGAACCCGGCGGTGAGGGCGATCACCAGGGAGGCGACCGGGCGGCGCTTGATGAACCCCACCACCTGGGTGTTGAGCGAATCCAGCTCGCGGCGAGCGTCCTCCAGCTGCGGGGCGATGCGGTCGCGCAGCTCCCGTCCCTTGTCCTGCAGCACGTCGGTGGTGGGCATCGGTCGTCTCTTGTCCTCTAGGATCTGCGGAAGCGGCGCAGCGGTTCGGGCAGGGATGCGCGGCGGCGCCGGCTCCCCACCCAGGCTCCGAACATGAAGGCGGTCCCCAGGACGAGGACCGGATGGCGGCGCACCCAGCGCCGGATGTCCCAGGCCTGCTTCACCTCCTGGCGAATCGCATCGGCGGTCCCCAGCACCTGGGCGCGGGCGCGGGAGATGCTCTCCGGAGCTCGGCCTCGTCGGCCACCGGGGCAATGCGCTCAAGCGTCATGGCGAGCCTCCCCACGATGCTGGTCGCTCACGCCCTCCGGCGCCAGGGCGACCACGGTGCGCTCCAGCTCGTCCATGGTGTCCACCAGCACCGGCCGGCGAAATGCCTTCGCCGCCACCAGGACACCGGCCGCACCGGCGAGGATGTTCAGAGCCCCATCAGCGCCACCGAGGCGGCCAGCGGCATCCACCGGGCGAGCGCCAGCGCCAGAGCGGCGTTGAGGAAGGCGTAGCCCACCAGCGACCAGCGGGGCGACTGCGGCGAGGATCGCCACGCCCTTGCCCACCGTCCGCGCGCTGTCGCGCAGCTCGACCTTGGCCAGGGCCACGTGCTGGGCGAAGAGGTTGGCCAGGTCCCCGACGCAGCTGGACGACCAGATCGGCCATCCCGATGGCGGTCCGGCGCCGGCCGTCCGAGTCCTGGTGTCCATCCTGTCTTCCGCCGCTTGCCGGAGGACCGTACACCGGTCATGCGCGGCCGGGCGAGCCGCGGATCCAGCCAGTCGCTCAGACGGCAGACCCGGTCGGACGGCCCGGACGGCGGGGTAGCGCACACCGCCGCGGAGGCCTGGCCAGAGTCGGCTGGAACGCCTCATCGATCGCGTCGGTCCCGAAGGCCGCCGGCCAGGCCACGGCCCTCGCGGCGGCTCGCCCTGGGCGGGGCGCACCGCGCAGACCGGGCACCCGCCGACCGGTCTGCTGGCGGCTGCCCCGGACGAGGCTGGGCGGGGCATGGGGCTCACTCTGGGCGTCGGTCGAGCCGAGGTGGGCATCGGCGGTCTCGGCCGTCAGGAGCACGGTTCTGGCCGCGTGCGCTCCGCGGCCCGGACCTGGCGAGCCTCGGTCTCCGGCGAACCGCTTGCGCGTGGTGCAGCGCACCAGGCGCGGGCCGTCGTGCGGCCGCCTGCTGCCGAGGTGCTGGCGGTCGCCGGCGTGTCCGTCAGTCGCGATCGGTGGCGGGTCGGAGCCGTATTCGCCACTCGAAGCTAGGAATGGCCACCGCGGGGAGGGAACCCTCGTCCCCGGGGTCAATCGGCCCAGTGGACGCAGCGTCAGTGCCGGGGTCCGTTGAGGCGTTCCGGACGTGTCCGGTCCGGACGTACTCCACCAGCTGCTCGGCCAGCTGGTTCGCGCAGGCGAGCTGCCCCTCCTCGGTCGAGGCCCCGAGGTGCGGGAGTGCAGAGGAAGTTGTCCAGGGAGAGCAGCGGGTGGTCCGCCGCGACCGGCTCCGCTGGCGAAGACGTCCATCGCCGCTCCGGCCAGCGTTCCGCTCGCGGAGTGCATCGGCCAGCGCGGCCTCGTCGACGATGCCCCCGCGTGGCGCAGTTGATCAGGTAGCCGCCCCTGCTTCATCGAGCCGAGCAGCCGCGCGCCGACGAGATTTCGGGTGCCGTCCGCGAGCGGGCAGGTGGAGCGAGACGATGTCCGCGCGCTGGAAGAGCTCGGCCAGCGGGACGATCTGCGCGCCCAGCCGCCGCGAGGCCTCCACCGGATGCGGGTCGTAGGCGATGACCGTGGCGCCGAAGGCGATGCAGCGCTGGGCGACCAGCTGGCCGATGCTTACCGAAGCCGAGCAGCCCCACCGTCTTGCGGAACAGCTCGTGCCCGCCGGCGAACCGCTTCTTCTCCCACCTGCCCGGCCCGGGTGGCGACGATCGCCGGGACCAGCTGCCGGTGCAGCGCCAGCATCAGGCGCGATGGTGAGCTCGGCGACTGCCACCGAGTTCCGCCGGGCGTGTTCATCACCGTCACGCCCTTGCGGGTGGCGGCCTCGACGTCGATGTTGTCCACGCCGACGCCGGCGCGGCCGATGAGCTTCGAGCCGGCCGGCGCTCTCCAGCACGTCGGCGGTGACCTTGGTCGCGCTGCGGACGGCGAGGACGTCGTACTCGCCGATCAGCGCCTTCAGCTCGGCGGGCTTGAGGCCGGTCCGGACGTCGACCGTGATTCCGGGCGCCTTGCGGAGGACCTCCAGGCCCTCCGCCGACAGCTCGTCCGCCACCAGGACCTTCATCGTCGCCTGCTCCCCTCGCGTCCGGGGTTCCGGACGCGCGGGGTTTTTACGGGCCCAGGGCGGACCGTCAGAGGCGGGGAGCCGGGGCAGCCGCCGGGTGGCGCTACTTCCTGGGGTTGGCCTGCCAGAAGGCCGATGGCCGCCCCGGTGGGGTCGGCGAAGACGCTCATCCGCCCCATGTCGGGCCACCGGCGTGACGTCGAGGAGGATGTTCGCGCCGAGCGCCTTCGCCTTCTGTGGTGGAGGACTCGATGTCGGAGACGTCGACGTAGGGAATCCACATCGACGGGGCACCCTTCATGGGGTTGGTCATCATCCGCCACCGGTGCCATCGCCCACGCCGATCATGGTGTAGGTGCCGATCTCCGGCATCGGCGTGTCCTCCAGCTTCCAGTCGAAGAGCTTCCCGTAGAAGTCCTTGGCCTTCTTGAGATCCGAGGTCTGCAGCTCGATGTGAACGAAGGGATTGGCCATGGCGGTCCTCCTGGGGTGGGTGGCGATCAGCACGCCGCGAACCCATTCGGTCAACATCCCCGGCCGCAGGGCAAGGGTCGTTCGCGGGAAAACTCCGAGCCCGGTTGCCCGGGCGTCGGAGGAGCCGCCTGCCTGAGAGGCGGGAGGAATCTGTGTCGGCCGGATGGCGAGGGTGATGAGCGAGGCCGCGGTGCAGAACGAGGTGCTGGTGATGCAGTGGTCGCCCCGCCAGGTGCCGTCCTCGCGCTGGATGGTGGCCAGCCGCGTCGCGGATCGAGGTGCTCCACTTCGCCCACTCCTCGCCACTGCCCTTGGCGAAGGCCTCGGTGCTCAGCATGTACGAGACGTGCTCCTCGCCTCCGTAGCTGCCGAAGCCACGGACGAAGGCCTCGTCGGCGAGCGCGGTCCGGGCGGCCTTGGCGGGTGCCTCGGCCATCTTGCCGGTCTGCGCGGCGCCCATCAGCGAGGCCGGCCGCCTGGTAGAGGGCGACGCCGGCGGAGTCCTGGGTCCGGAACTCCTTCTTCTCCGCGTCGTAGCCCTTCATCATGTAGGCCTCGGAGCGGGCGAGCGCCCTAGGGGCGACCTTGGCCCCGACGTCGCGGGCGGCGTAGAGCCCGTTGGCGGCGAAGGCGCTGGAGAGGACCGGCGCCCAGCCGTCCTTGGAGAAGCTGCCGTCGTCCCGCTGCAGCGCCTGGATCTTCGCCACGCAGGCATCGAGGGCGGCCGAGGCCCGGCGGCGCTCCTCACCGGCGGGCAAGGTCCGAACCGCCTCGCCGAGGAACTGGGCGGCGAGGAAGGTGTCGATGCCGCGGCCGAGCTTGCGCTGCGGCTGCGTCCCCTCGTCCTGGATGTACTCGGTGGCGCCGGGAGCCCTGCTCCACCGCGCGGATCACGTATCCCATCGCCCGCCGGGTGGCGCCCTGGTACTGGCCGCTGACCGGGGTGCTCCCGAGCCGGAGGAGGGCGAGGCCGGACAGGCTGGTGGTGGCCACGTCGGCCGGCGAGTTGGCCTCCGGGTCCCCAGCCCCCGTCGGGATTCTGGGCGTGGAGCAGCCACGCCAGGGGCGAGCCTGGTCCGGCTCGGTGCGGCCATTGCCGGGTCGCGGGTTGGGAGGGGTGCACCCGGCGCTCGGCCAGCGCGAGGCCGGCGATGGTGAGGACGACGAGGGGAAGGGTTCGAAGGGTCATGCGGTGCTCCGGGAGGGCGGGACGACCCCGCCAGACACCTCGAACGCAGCCCTCCCCCGCGGAGATCTGTGGCTCCCGCCCACCCCGGGGCTGAAACGCGATATCGAAGGAGCAGTGGGCGCCCTCTCGCTTCCGCTCCTGGGCCTCCTCCTCGCCGGCACGGTCCGGACGGACCCGGTGCTGGAGCTGGTGCCTCCCGAGGATCAAGCCGGGCGATCCGATGCTGCTGGTGGTCCGGAACGTCGACGGCCCGCTGCCCCACGGAACGGTGGGACCCCGCGCGGTGCGCTTCTACAAGGCGGGCGACCACGCCGAGGCGCTGGTGGGAATCCCGGTCGAGGAGGAGCCGGGGCGGCTCGAGGTGCGGGTGACGGCCGGCACCACGACGCTCTCCGGCGCGCTGGACGTGGTCCCGCCGGAGTTCCCGGAGCGAAAGCTGACGGTGGCCTCGCGGTTCGTGCGGATTCCGGCCTCGGCGCGGAAGCGGATCAAGGCCGACCAGGCGGCGTTCCAGAAGGTCTGGGATGCGCCCTTCGGGCCACGGACCTTCGTCGACAACTTCAGAAGCCCCGGGACGCGCTCATTCACCGCGCACTTCGGCGACAAGCGCACGCTCAACGCGAAGAAGACCACCCAGCACTTCGGGCTCGACCTCGATGGGTCGACCGGAGACGAGATCCGGGCGGCCAACGACGGAGAGGTGGTGATGGCCGCGCGACTGCTACACCTCGGGAACACCGTGCTGGTGGCGCACGGGGCGGGGCTGGTCACCGCCTACTTCCACCTGTCGAGTTCCTGGTGAAGCAGGGCGAGAGGTGAAGCGCGGCCAGCTCCTCGGCCTGGTGGGAAAGACGGGTCGGGTGACGGGGCCGCACCTGCACTTCGGCGCCCACATCGACCGGCTGTGGGTGAATCCTCAGGCACTGCTCGCCCTTCCCTTCCCGGGCGCGACCTCACCGCCGGCGGTCTTCCCTCTACCCGAGCCACTCGACGGTGGGGTTCCAGACGGCGGCGGGGTCCCGGACGCGGGCACGCCATCAGACGCGGGACGGCCGCCTGCGGCGTGACGCGGCACGCGACCGCTGAACGGCGTTTGATCGGCTAGGGCGGGGCCGGAGGCAGCAGCCGCTTCTCGTAGCGCCAGAGCTCGAGCGGGAAGGGGCCCTCGGGCGTCTCGAGCTGCTCCACGACCGTGCGGGCGAGGTGCCATCGGACTTCTCGTAGAAGCGTGCGGCCCGGCTGTTGCCGATGGCGCAGCCGAGCCAGGCGGTCTCCACTCCTTGGGTCCGGAGCCGCGCCTCGGCGTCGGCGATCAGCGTGGAGGCGACACCGGTGCCCCGGGCAGCTGCGGAGACGTAGAGCTGGTACAGCTCGTCGCCCTTGATCAGCGCGAACCCGAGCGGAGCCCTGATGGGTCCGACGGTCCGGACGTTGTCCAGCGCTGCCCGGAGGCGTTCCTCGAAGCGAGGCAAGGTTCGGCGGCGGGCGAGCTCGGCCGGGACGATTGCCGCGTGTGCGTCCTGCCACCCGTCGTACCAGAGGCGGGCGAGCAGGCCGACCTCCGACGGGTCCACGGGTCGCACCTGGGCGTCCGGATCTCGAGACATCGGCCCTCAGCGATAGCGGACGAGCGAGCAGTTCGCCAGCCCGCCCGGGATGGCCCCTGGGAAGACGGGGACCCGCGCCGCGGGGAAGCGCTCGACTCCACCGGCAGGTGATGACTTCGTGCAACGGGTCCACGAGTGATCCCCACCCCTCCCGGGGGCGCCCTCAATAAGATCTAGGTGCAGAACGTCTGCCGAGATTCGCAGAACTATGTGCAGACGTTCTGCACCGAGATTTTTATGGGCGAGGCCCCCGCCGGGTCTCGATCCGAGATCCGCTCGGGGACCCGTTGCCGGGGTCGCCTCCTGCCGCCGGCTCGCTGGCGGGACCCGCGCCAGGGCGGTCGCCCCGGAAAAAGAGCCCGCTCCCGGGTTGCTGTGCGCCCGCCGCCGAGGTGGCGCGCACGGAGCCTGCTTGCTCCGCGGGCCACCTCGGCTTCCCTAGGGGCCTTCCCACGGCCACACCGCTCCGCCGCCGACTGCCGGACGAGGATCCACGCCTCACCCGACCGGGATCGACAGCGCCTCCCGCGCCTGGGCCGGGCTCATCGGCTCGCGGCCCACGTCGCGGGCCATCCGCACCGCCTTCTCCACCAGCGGCCCGTTCCCCGGGCCATCTCGGTGCCCGCGGCGTCCAGGTAGAAGTTGTCCTCCAGCCCCACCCGCACGTTTCCCCCAGAGCCAGGGCGGCACCGACCAGCTTCCACTGGGCCCGGCCGATGCCGATGACCTCCCAGGTGTCCCGGCGCTCGATCGATCGCGCCATGGCAGCGAGCGTCTCCGCCGCGGGAGGCGCCCCGCCCAGGACGCCGAGGACGAAGCTGTACTGGAGCGGGCGCTGCAGCGCGCCCATCTCCACCAGGGGCTCGGCGTTGGCCACGTGCCCCAGGTCGAAGCACTCCAGCTCGGGCTTCACCCCGCCCTGCCGCATCGCCTCGACCGCGAGGAGGATGTCCCCGAACGGGTTGGGGAAGACGCAGGTCGAAGACGAACGCCTTCCGCGTCCGCGGAGTACTTGGCGTAGTTCATCGACCCCATGTTGAGGGCCGCCAGCTCTGGCCGGGTGGCCGGCACGTAGGAGAGCCGCTCGCGCTTCTCGGCGTCGCCCTCCACCCCATGTTGAATCCGCCGGTGGAGAAGTTGATCAGGATCGGCGAGCGGGCACTGCACCTCGTCGCGGATGCGCCGGTAGATGTCCACCGACCAGGTCGGTGCACCGCTCTCCGGTTCACGGCCGTGGATGTGCACCACCGACGCGCCCGGCGTCGTGCGCACGGCGCGCCTCCTCGCCGATCTCCTCCGGGGTGTAAGGCAGGTACGGGCACTGCTCCCGGGTGGCGAGCACCCCGGTCAGCGCGGCGGTGACGATGACCCTGTCCTGGGGCTGCCCATCGCCGCCGCTCAGTTTCGCTTCACCGGCTGGGCCGCATCCGCTCCGGCCGGCGCCGGCGGTCAGCGGCCCCCTGAGCCCGCGCGCCGTCGAGGAACAGCGAGGTGAGCTGCGCTTGCGCCTGGGTGAGCAGCTCCGGGTCGCGCGGATCGAGCAGCCCCATCACGAAGCTGGTGAGGCTCATCTCCACCGAGCCGAAGAGCATCGCTGCACAGAGCGCCGGCTCCAGCCCTCGCGCAGCTCAGCCCGGGCACGGGCCTTCTCGAACATGCGGGTGAGGATGCCCAGCACCTCGGCGAAGGCGGTGCGGCGGTTGGCCTCACCGGCGCTCGGGCTCCGGGCGAACTCCAGAACCAGCACCCGGACCCCCGCGGGTCGATCCGGTAAGCCTCGAAGGCCACCTGCCCGATGCGCTGGATCTTCTGCCTCCAGCGAGGCGTTCATCTCCGCCGCGTCGCGGATGCGGGAGAGGAACCCGCCCAGCCGGCCTCGAAGACCAGCTGGAGCAGCTCCTCCTTGTTGCGGAAGTAGTGGTAGACGCAGCGCCGTAGGCGACGCCAGCCTCCTTGCGCCACGTCGGCGATCCGGCAGCCGTGGTAGCCCTTCCGGGCGAAGACCTCCACCGCCGCCCTGAGGATCGTCTTGCGCCGGTCCTGGTCCACGCTTCCGCCGTTGCCGCACTGCCTTGGGTCCGGCCACGTGGCCGCCTCCCGGTTGACTCGGAAATCAGCGCCCGACCCTAGGAGGCGTATCCGCCGGGGTCAAGGACTTGCCAGGCGACGTCAGGCCGTCGGCCTGGGGGCAAACATCGCCCGGGCGACGCCGAGCAATTTCTCCACGTCGCGGCCGTCGAGCTGCCGGGAGCGGACGAACTCGGAGATCGGACGGAGCAGCTCCTCGCCGTTCGGCGCCGCCGAGCGCCGGCTCGACGAACAGCTCGGCCAGGCTCACTCCCAGCGCGTCCGCCAGCGCCGCCAGCGTCTCGACGTGGGCCACCCGCTCGCCACGCTCGATCATCGAGAGGAACGAGACGCTGATCTTCGCCCGCTCTGCGAGGTCTTCCTGTGTCCAGCGCTCCTGGGGCGCTGGGTTGCGGAGCTCCCGGATCCTTCGGCCGATTCGCTTACCGAGGTCTGACACGGAACTCTCCTCGTGGGCGAGGAACCTGGGAAGTTCAGTCTGATACCTCCAGTGATATCGTTTTCAAGAGCAACTTCGACTGGAGTTATACCGTCCGAAGATCCAGGGCGCTGCCCTCCAGGGCGGCTCGACTCCCGGACGGCCTATCCGCCGGCGCCGAAGGTTCCGAAGTTCTGGATTGTCAGGAAGAAGACAGGATGTCCGGGAATCGCCAGATGAAGCTGCTCGGCTCGGTGGGATTGTTGCTCGGATTCGTCCCCACCTGTCCGAACGGCGGCGGAGCCGCCCGATGACATCGAGCCGCCAGCAGTTGCACGCCGGGGCGAAGGAGATGCCCGCGCTCTGCTGGCCGAGCGCGCTGTCAGCGAGCCCGGTGAGCGGGCGTCGAGGTCAGCGCGCGCCGCCAGGTCGAGGGAAGCTGCCGTTGGCATCCGCGCCGGGTCCAGGTTCGCGCTCGGGGTAGAAGGTGCCCGAGTAGGTGAGCCCGAGCCCGAACACCAGGGTCACCCGCGCGTCGATGGTGATCGCGGTCTGTCGCTGGCCCACCGTGAGATTCGGCGGGACGGGGCTCCCCACCAGCTCGTCGATGCCCTCGCGGAGGTTCCCTGCCCCGCCGAAGCGGGCGAGGTCCTCGCGCGCTGATCGCCGACGCGGGGAGGTTGCGCGCGCCGATGCCCTGCGCAGGATCGACGTCGCGATCGTAGGACTGCGCCGGGCAGGTAGATCTGATCGAGCCGGGCGTTGAGCCGAAGCGTGGCGATCTGGCACGCCGGCGAAGGCCGCCCACAGCGCCGGGGCAGCTGCCGCTGGGTGTCGTAGCGGAAGGTGATCCCGCCGCTGAACGGCGCGTACCCGCCGCGGAGGCTGACCACCGTGTCCGCCGAGCCGGTTCGGCTGGGTGAAGTCGAACTCCTGGGCCAGCGTCGAGCCGGAGCAGCTCCTGCATCACCGCGCCGGTCCGCCGGCTCAGCGTCTGGGTGAGCCGCGCCACGCCCTGGTGCAGCGGCGTCTTCAGCACCGCCGCCGTCGATCTCGTCGTAGAAGCGGTTCTCCACCGGCTGGTTGGGACCGCTCGGCGTGTTCCCGGGCACGCGTCCCCACTGCCCGGGGATCGCCCGGTACTCGCACGCTGGGCTGGATGGCGTGGCGCAGGCCGTTGGAGAAGGTCCGCGGAGACCTCCGAGGAGACGAGGATCGCCCGACGCGCATAGCCGCGCTGGTCGAGGTCGTGGGTGACCTCGCCCGGGTAGGCGTCCTGGCGGATCCAGATCGCTCGGCCGGATGCGGAGCCAGTCACCCAGGGCGAACGATGCCGGGAGGCGAGGGACGAGGTCGAGGCGCATGCGGGCCTCGCGCTCGCCGGGCTGCCAGACCCGGTCGCCCTGGGTGAGCGTCGTCGCGCGAACTGGGGAACTGGTACTGGGGCAGCTGACAGGGCGGTGGCGCGCCGGGTCTGCGACGCGCGTGGCGCGATCGGGACCACCGCTGGAGGATTGGGCTGCTGGTAGAGCCCGTCGATGCCCTCGTCTCCGGAGTGCCCGTTGAACGGCGCGAGCCGGGTGAAACCTGCGGCGAAGCTCCAGCTCGAAGTGCTCGCCGAGCGGCCTCCTGGGCAGCGCGAGCCGCACCGTCGGGCAGCTTCTGCAAGGTCGCCGGCCCGCGGAGCCACTGGCCGCGATTGGCGCCTGGACGAGAGACGAGTACGGGTAGCGGTTGCTGCCGTCGAGCGGGATGTTGTCTTGATGCGGGTCAGGCCGGTGCAGCGGATACGGCCACCGATCGCTCTCGAGGACGGAGAAGCCGCCCCAGGCAGGTGTCCTGCTGCGCGGTGGCCTCGATGGTGAGGACAGGCTGTCGTCGGTCCGCCGACTCAGCACCGCCGAGCTGCGGAGTACTGGTTGGCCTGCTGGGCGACGTCGGTCGACGGTGTCCTTCACCACCGCCGCGTCGGAGACCAGGTTCACGTCCGCCAGGGCGCTCCAGTATCCGCCCAGGGCCTGGAGTGACGAAGCCGTTCGAGGCTCCCCGGAACCCGCGCTGCTCGTCGAGGATGTCGGCGGAGCACCGGGCGACGTGACCGTGGGTAGTACTGGAGGAGCGCGGATCACGGTTCGGCTTGCAGGTCGTCGAAGACCAGCAGCTCGAGATCCCCCGCGTGTCGCGGGAGTGCGTCCAGCGCACCTCGGTGTCCAGGCTCGGGCCTTCGGATGCCGAGTCGGGTGCGGCCATCGTCGCGCTGCGCCCCGAAGGTGTAGCCAGGCGTCACGGTGAGGTCGAAGTTGGAGGCGCCAGCGCGAAGTACGACCGGCTGCGCCACCTGCCAGCCGTTCTGCGCGCGGTGTGATTGGGCGTGGTGAAGAGCAGCCCGGTCTTCTGCGGCTCAAGCGGCGTCGATCACCGGGAGCGGCAGCACCGGCACGCCGTAGATGTAGACCACCGGGAAGTCACAGCCATGCCTGGTCGCCCGGATGCACGTCGGCCTTGAAGGCCTTGATGCTCCAGTGCGGCCTCCAGCGGGTTGCAGTCGCAGGGGGTGAAGTCGAGGCCGTCGATGCGCAGGTGCCCGGGCGACACCCGCTCCCACTCGCTCGGCGCCGGGCGGCGAGGTGTGGTCTTCCCCATGGCCGACCAGCTCCTCGGGGCTGCCGAGGTCTGGAGCAGCGTCTCCGGCGCGATGTTGGCCTTCTGGAAGAAGCGGCCGTTCTCCAGCTTCATCCAGCTGCCGGAGAGATCGAGGACCAGGCCGTCGCGCCACCGCGCCGACGAGCCCGTTCACCGCGTAGCAGTGGCCGCTGGCGGTGACGACCCGGGTCCGCTGGTCGTAGGTCGATCTGGTCGGCCTCGATGCGGGCGGTGTCGGTCCGCAGCTCGGCCTTGCCCTCGAGGTGCGAGGACGTTCCCGTGGCCGTCCGACGTGGCCTCCTCGGCTCTCGGTAGCGAACCGGCTCTTGCTCCTTCGGGAGGAGGGTCGTGCCTGCCTGCGCGAGCAGGAACAGCACGACGAGAGGGCGGTCATCGGCGGGCCGGGAACGCCCCGACCGGCTCAGGGCGCGAACTGCAACGAGACCTCGTTGCCGTCCTGCCGAGCTTGATACCCCACTTTGTCCCTGAGGGTGACGGCGACGCGCACCGTCTTGCCGCCGCCGGGCTGCGGCGATGATCTGCACCACCGGGCCGCCGAAGAAGCGGGTGTCCAGCGGGCGGCGGTCGTTGGACCGGGAGATCGCGGTGTTCTCCAGCTCGAGCACCACCGTCCGGTCGTCGACCTGGGAGACGGTGTAGTGCACCGGCTCGTTGGTGCGGACGTAGACCCGCGACTTGTCGGGAGCGAACCCGACCAGGGTCACCGTCTTGCGGCGGGTGCTGACCGCGCTGCCTCCGCCAGGCGTCGCTGCGCGATGGCGCCTGCATCGAGGTGTCGGCCATGGCCACCACCGCCGGCGCCGGAAGGCTCCTCGGTGGCAGTCGGGCCGGGGCCTGCCGCGGCTGCTCGGCCGCATAGCGGCCGCAGCGATCGCCTCTCGCGCTTCTGCGCGGCCTCGGCCTCCCGCCGCTGCTGCTCGGCGAGCGTGCGCCTCCGGGCCCGCTGCTCGTCCGCGGCGCGGCGGGCGGCGTCGTCCTGCGCCTTGCGCTGCGCATCGGCCCGCGCCTGGGCTTCGCGCGCCGCCTGCTCCTGCGTCTTGCGCTGCGCCTCGGCTCGCGCCTGGGCCTCGCCGCCTGCTCTGCGCCGCCTTCGCCTGGGCATCGCGCTGCTGCTCCTGTGCCGCCTGCGCCTGCGGCATCGCCGCGCTGCCTGCTCCTGGGCCTTGCGGTCGGCATCGGCTCTGGCCTGCGCCTCACGCGCCGCCTGCTCCTGGGCCTTCCGGTCGGCATCGGCCTGTGCCTGCGCGGCACGAGCGGCGTCCTCGTCCTGCTTCTTCTGGTAGGCCAGCGCCGCTGCTGCGCCGGCCGCTGCCGCCTCTGGCGCTTCTGCTCGGCGACGCGTGCCTCCGCCGCCGCTGTGCCTCGGCCTGCCGGAGCGCCTCCTGCTCCTGCCGTCCTTGCGCTGGTGCCTCGGCCTTCGCCTGGGCATCGCGCGCCGCCTGGTGCCTGGGCCGCCTTCGCGCTGGGCATCGCGCCAGCACTGCTCCTGGGCCGCCTTCGCCTGGAGCATCGCGCGCCGCCTGCTCCTGGCCTTGCGGTCGGCATCGGCGCCTGGCCTGCGCCTCGGACGCCCGGACCACCTCCGCCGAGCGCTGGCAGCGGTGTCAGCGGCGACCGTGGTCGCCAGGCCGGATGCGAGCGAGCCCGGTCAGGCGCACGACGCGACTTCGAGGCCACCAGTGGCGCGCTGCCCGCCCCGACCTTCACCACCAGGCTGTTGCCGGTGGCCTGCACGTCGGGCTCCACCTCGCGGTCGAATCCGATGACCACCCGGGCGATGGCGCTCGCGTCGTTGCCGTAGCTGGCGGTCTTGACGGCGGTGATGCGCCCGGTGCCGCGGGAACCGTCGATGTCTCTCGGCCACGCCGGAGAACACCGCCTCGCTGATGTCGATGACGAACCGCGGCGGGTCGCTCATCGGGAAGGTGGTGAAGCTCGGCTTCCGGGTGCCGAGGATCTCCACCGTCCCGCCCTTCACCTAGACCTTCTTGATGGTGTTGACGCTGGGCCTTGTCCTGGGCCGCGCGGCCGCGCGCCGACGAGGACCAAGGGCGAGCCGAGCACCGCCAGCGCGCCGTGGGTCACGGGGCGAATGCTATCGGACCGCGACCGGTGTGCGGTCAAAGAACCCCAGGAGGACGCGCACCTACAGCGGCCTCACGTCGGTGCCGCCATCAGCTGAGGCGCGGGCGCGGGCCGCGCGTCCGGTGCGTCCGGGCGTACTCCACCAGGTTCTTGATGTCGTAGCAGATCTGCCGGATGTCGTGCCCCATCGTCAGCTCGATGTGGCTGTTGCCCTTCACCGGTCGCCACAAGCAGGTATTCGCTCCGCGCCGCGCGGTACACGCTGCGGGTCGACTCCACCGAGGCGAGCGGATCGAGGTCGCCGAAGATGATCGCCATCGGGGACGGCGATGTTGCCGAAGCCCTGCTTGTAGTCGTAGCCGGTGCGGTAGCAGCGTCAGCTCGCCGCGGCGGATCCACCGGGCGAACTGCTCGATGCACCTTGCCGCGGCTCGCGCTCCCCGCCCTCGCGGAGCAGCCAGCGGATGTCGGCCCCGCTCACCCGGCTGGGGTTGGTCAGCCAGTTCACCCGGCGGGCCAGCGCGTCGTAGACGCGGGTGCACCTCGGCGCGGGCGATGAGCCGCTCCAGCAGCCTCAGCCAGGCGTCCACCGGGACGTAGTTGAAGGCCACGCTCGTCGGCGTCCGGCGGATCCAGCACGCTCGTCCGGTCGCCGGCAGCCGGGTCGAGGCCGCCGCGCGCGCGCCGGAGCCGCCGCATCGCCGCCGCCAGCCCGCCGCTGGGCGTTGATCGCCGCCACCCCGGCGTCGATGACGCGCGGCGGTGACCGGCGAGGCCAGGGCCAGCAGCGCGGAGCAGCAGGAACCCCGGCCGAGGTCCGCCGGCGCGCCGATGGTGATCAGCCCCTCGAGATCGTCGTGGAGGCCGGCGTAGCCGTAGCCGAGCATCCCGCCCATCGAGTGGCCCGCAGTAGAAGATCCGCGCGCCGCCCGGTGACTCGCCTTCACCCCGGCCACCGCCGCCGGCAGGTCGTCGAGGAGGTAGCTGTCGAGGTCCCAGCCGTAGTCGAGGTCCGGCGGAGAGCGGCGCCGGCCGAGCTTGGAGCGCTCGCGCTGGCAGCTGCGCGTGCTCTTTGCCGTGCCCGCGCAGCTCGACGATGTGGATGTCGAGCCCGAAGTAGAGCAGGTTCTTGACGAACTCCCCGCTGGTCCAGGTGTGGCGGTTCTGGGAGAAGCCGTGCACCAGGAGCAGCGGCTCGCCGAGCAGCGGCTGGGGAACGGTCTGGGGCTCGGGCCGGTAGCGGCTGACCACCAGCGTCCAGCCGTCGGCGGTCTCCACCACGTAGTGCGTCTTCCGGTAGAGGTCGCGGAACGCCAGCTCGTCGACCGTGGGCGGAACGACGGGCACGTCGCGTCGAGGCAGATCGCATCGAGGACTTGACTCTAGGGTCGGTGCTGCGTCGCGCCAAGCGGACCGGATGGCGTCGTGTCGTCAGACCGGCTCGTGCGAGGCGAGGAGCGCCTTCACCGCGCCCGACCAGGTACAGCGACCCTGCAACGAGCACCCAGCCGTCCTCGCCTGGCCGCGCGCCGCGGCCCGGGCCAGGCCCTGCTGCGGTGAAGGTCGACCACGTCCACCACCGGGCAGCAGCGCTGCGTGCGAGCGCAAGTACGACTCGGGCGCAGGCTGCGCGGGGTGGGCAGCGGGGTGAGCGCGGCCGAGGCGCAGCCGGGGAGGCAGCGTCCGGCAGCATCCGGCTCGACCCGCTTGTCGGACACCACCCCAGAAGACGAGATGGATCCGGCCGGCCGGCGTAGGGCGGAGGCGTCGAGCGCCGCCACCAGGGCCGCGACCCCGTCCTCGTTGTGCGCGCCCGTCGAGGAGAGTGACGGCGGATGCCCGGGCACCTGCTCCAGCCGTCCTGGCCAGCGCGTGCGCTCGCAAGCCCGGTCGGATGGCCGCTCCGGCACCAGATCGCATCGCCTGCGCTTCGAGGAGGCGAGCGCAGGTGACGGCCACCGCGGCGTTGTGGCGCTGGTGCGCGCCGTGCAGCCCGAGCGCGAGCCCGTCCAGCGCGACGCTCCTGGCCCCGGTACCGGCCGAGGCCGTCCAGCGAGAAGTCGCGGCCCTCGACCAGCAGCGGTGCGCCCACCGGCTCGCGCAGGTCTCGATGACCGCGAGCGCCTCCGGGCGCTGCTCCGCCACGCACCGCCCGGCACGCCCTTGCGGAGGATGGCCGCCTTCTCCGCGGGCGATGGCCTCCAGCGTGTCGCCCAGGAACTCCATGTGGTCCATGCCCACGCGGGCGACGCGCGGTCACGCCGGGGCCGCGCGGCGGTGGTCGCGTCCAGCCGGCCGCCCAGGCCCACCTCCAGCACCGCCACCTCCACCTGCTCGCGGGCGAAGTGCTCGAGCGCCACCAGCGTGCCGAGCTCGAAGTACGTCGCCTCCATCGCCGCCGCCGGCGGAGCTCGGAGACGATGCCGACGCGCCGTCGCCGCAGCGTCGTCGTCGTCGATGGGCAACGCCGCCCACCTGGATGCGCTCGTTCACCGCGGACCAGGTGCGGCGAGGTGTAGAGCCCACGCGGTGCCCGGCGGCGCGGAGCATGGACTCCAGGAAGGCGCAGGTGCTCCCCTTGCCGTTGGTGCCGCCCACCTGCACCGGAGCGGAGGCGCAGCTCGGGGTGGCCCAGCTCCTCGAGCGCCTCCTGCATCCGCTCCAGGCCCAGCACCACCGTGGACGGCGACCGCGACGCGAGGGAAGCTGCGAGCCCCTCCTGCGGCGTCCGCGGGGCGTCCATTCAGCCCATCAGGCCCAGCAGCGGCGCCCAGCTTCGTCGCGAGGTCCTTGCGGGGACGATGGCGTCCACCATGCCGTGCTCGAGCAGGAACTCCGAGCGCTGGAAGCCCTCGGGCAGCTTCTGGCGGATGGTCTGCTCGATGACCCGCGGCCCGGCGAAGCCGATCAGCGCCTTCGGCTCGGCGAGGATGACGTCGCCCAGCCAGGCGAAGCGACGCCGCCACGCCGCCGGTGGTCGGGTGCAGCATCACCGAGATGTAGGGCTGCCTCACCTCGCGGAAGCGGGCGATGCGCCGCGGAGGTCTTCGCCATCTGCATCAGCGAGAAGATGCCCTCCTGCATGCGGGCGCCCGCCGAGGCGCTGAGACGACGATCGCCGGCGCGCGACGCTCGATGGCGCGCTCGAAGACGCGGGTGACCTTCTCGCCGACCACCGAGCCCATCGAGCCGCCCATGAACTCGAAGACGAAGCAGCCGACCGAGACCGGGCTGGCCCTCGATGCGGCCCCATGCCGCCCGACGAAGGCGTCGTTCTCGCTCGAGCGCTCCTGCGGGTCGACTGGAGCGCGGTCGCGGTAGCTGCTTGCTGTCGGTGAAGCCCAGCGGGTCGGTGGGCTCGAGGTCGCGGTCGGTCTCCTCGAAGGTGCCCTCGTCGAGAAGCGCCTGGAGCCGAGGCCCGCGCCGACCACGGCATGTGGTGACCGCAGAGCGGGCAGACGTTGAGGTTCTTCTCGATCTCCGCCCGGTAGATGATCTCGTCGCACTCCTCGCACTTGGTCCACAGCCCCTGCATGCGCGGAGGGCTGCTGGCGGAGGCTGTCCACTCTCCCGGCGTCACGGGGGCGATGCGCGGCTTCTTGCTGAACCAGGCGGCCATCGAGCAGCCCGCTTGGCGTAACGGAGCCCCGGCCGGCTCCGTCAATAGTAGACGCTCGTCCCGTTGACTGGTGGCCGCCCTGACTCTACAGCTCGATAGGTCTGGCCCAGCTCCAGCACCGTGGACCGGGAGCCCTGCCACCTGGCCGCTTCAGCTCGGCCACGAAGGCCGGCTTCAGGTGGTAGAGCATGCACCTCCGCTCCGTTCGCGCTGGAACTTCGCCAGCTCGCCGCGCAGCGTCCGCGGCGTGAGGTGCCCGGAGATGTCGGCGAGGTCCTGCAGCTCGTCCGGGAAGCTGGTCTCGAGCAGCAGCGCCTTGAGGTTGGGCGGCGGTTGAGCAGCTGCCCAGAGCCGGTCGGGTCGGCCCGGTGTCGCCGCTGATCGCCAGCGCCGTGCCGTCCCGCTCGATGACGAACCCGCACGACTCCACCGGGTGGTCGTCACCAGCACCGAGCGCACGGCGTATGGACCGGCCTGGAACGTCTCCCCCGGGCGTGAAGCTCCGCAGCCGGAACACCGGCCGCTCCTCGGAGCGGGATGCGGTGAAGTCCGGCCAGAGCGACGCCGTTGAACATGTTCTCTCTCGCAGCGTCTGGGACGCAGGCGTGGCTCGCCCAGATGGAGATCGGCGTCTTCCGCCAGCCGACCACCAGGTCGGACAGCAGCGGCAGGTCCTTCACGTGGTCGAAGTGGCTGTGGGTGAGGACGATGTGGTCCACCCGGCCAGCGCGGCGAAGGTCGAGCGAGGCGGTGAGCGCGCCGGCATCGAGCGCCAGCGACCCGTCGACCAGGAAGCAGGTGCTCCGGCAGCCGGGGAGCTCGCCGCCGTGACAGCCGAGGACGCGGAGCTTCATGGCTCCCGAACTTCCAGCGAAGCGCGAGGAGCTGGAGGTAGTCCGTCAGCCGGCGCGGGGTCACGCACCAGGAGCCGGTCGCCGGTGCGCTCCACCGAGCCGCCCGCTCCAGCCGGTCGAGCCTCGGCGCGGATGCCCGGCTCGCCCACCCCGGTCGAGCCGCGGCAGCTCGCGGAGGTGAGCAATACGTAACTT
>ERZ1370068.1439-contig-11332_pt1 | contig 35599 bp, 58 predicted proteins | sample MGYA00561227_ERZ1370068 | MGnify/ENA primary metagenome ERZ1370068 (study PRJEB38410, sample SAMEA6850437) | metagenome | study: Metagenomic assessment of the ecological functions of the soil: analysis of the soil microbiota associated with the... | reverse complement strand
TGCCGATGTCATGGTAGTGAATCGTCATGCCCCGGCCTGTACAGTTTTGCTCGTCCCCACCTCCGTGAGACCGTTCGATGCGATGAACGCCATGGGTATCTCCTGCGCCCGCTCAGCACGGTTTGCCTGGCTCACCCAGGGCTCCACAACTGAGATCTGGTGCGCGTCGTGGCTCCTAGTGTAACAGAGTACTCCTGGGTTGTTTCAGGTATCATACCCCGGCTTGTCTAGCACGAGCAAGCAACGATGCCGTCGAAGTACGACCTCAGAGAGTAAGAGTCACCAGGGACACCTCAGGAGCCGTGAGCACCAGAGGAGACTGCAGGCCGACACTTATGGGTTGACACGATGGCGAGCCATGCGAATAATCGTATAGCATGTCATAGCTTCCTCCTGCATACAGGACCGAGCGTGCCATCTTTGCTGGAGAGTAGCACACAGAGCCTCGCGCGCTATGGTGTGCACTCCCCATACGGACTTCCTGGGGCATGTGTTAAACGGGAGCAACTGGAGCAAACGATGCTGGCACGGGTCACGTAGCACATGTGAGCCGTATCTCTATGTGTTGTTGCGCATTATTGCAGGGCTATTGTTTGCCTGCCATGGTGCCCAGAAACTCTTTGGTGTGTTCGGTGGTGTTGGGGGCCATCCCGGTGCAACTGTGCCGCTGTTCTCACAGATGGGATTGGCCGGGATTATTGAGTTGGTCGGTGGACTGCTCATAGCGGTTTGGGATACTCACCAGCCTTGCTGCCTTTATTGCCAGTGGCGAGATGGCCTCTGCCTACTTCCTAGGGCACTTCCCGCGTGGCTTCTGGCCCATCCAAAACGGGGTGAGCTGGCGGTGCTGAACTGCTTCCTCTTCCTCTATGTGCCGCCCATGGTACGGGGATATGGGGTGTAGGAAGGCGCACGCCTGCACAGCGCGTGACGTCTCAGCACCGCCATGCAGCATAATACCACTTTTTGCTTATGCAGGCTCTTGTGCCATCATTCATACCGCAGCGCCTGGATGGGGTCGAGCTGCGCTGCTTTGCGGGCAGGATAAAAGCCGAAGAAAGATGCCTACGGCCCCGGAAAAGGCCAACGCTAAAGCCTACAGCGCTCCAGGAAATCAACAGCGGCCACCCCAGCAGTCGTACTCACGGAGCTGTGAACCCGCCAGCCCTAGCACGATACCCACCACGCCCGCCACTCAGGCTCAGCGTCAGCGCCTCCGACCAGAAACTGCCACAGGATGTCTTTCTGCTTTGCCCCAACAGCGAGACGGATGCCGATCTCGCGGGTGCGCTCGGTCACCGACACCAGCATAATATTCATAATGCCAATGCCTCCCACCAGCAGCGAGATCGAGGCAATACTCCCCAGCAGGAGCGTCATCACGCGCGTGCTCTCCTCCTCGGCGGCCGCCATAGCTGCCAGAGGCTGGATAGAAAAATCGTTTTCCTGCCAGGGCTGCAGGCGGTGACGCTGGCGCAGCAGGGCAGTGACTTGCTCGATAGCCTGTGGCAGTTCGAGCACTGCTGCCAGCCGCGGCCAGGATGCTGTGGATCGCCGAGTGCCATATCAGACCTTCTTCTGCGCGGTGGTGTAGGGGATGAGGATAATGTCGTCCTGGTCCTGTCCCCAGGCCGACTGCCCCTTCGGTTCGAGGACGCCCGATGACGCGAAACGGGATGTTTTCCACCTGCATCACCTGCCCCACTAGGATCGACACTGCCAAAGAGCATTCGCGCACGGTGTCTCCCAGCACCGCCACTGTTGCTGGCGGCGTCGATCTCCTGAGACGTAAACCACTCGCCTGACAGCCAGTGGCCATTCGCGAAATGGTCGAGATACTCGATGCCAGTCCCTTGCACCGTCGTTGGCCAATTCTGGTTGGCATACACCACCTGGAAGCCACTGCGCAACGAGAGGAGTGGCATAGGCGACGGCCGGACATTCGTTGAGAATTGCCTGGACATCAGGCGCACGCAGGGTCGTGCGACTCCCCCAGCCATACCGCACCCCGCTCTGCGTCATCGAGCCCGGCTGAATGACGAGCGAGTGCGAGCCGAGGCTGGCGATCTGCGCACGGATGGCCGCCTGCGCCCCCTGTCCAATGGCGCAGCATGGCAATCACCGCCGCAACTCCGATGATCACTCCCAGCATGGTCAATGCGCGAGCGCAGGTGTTCCGCCGCAAGGCGCGGTGTGCAATGCGCATGGCCATGAGCACCTGTGTCATGGTCTCCCACTCGGTTGCCTATGCGCTAAAAACGCACCGCTGGCGGGCGCGAGGTGGACGAGGGCCGTACACCGCTAGCGCCGCGCCCGTCATTGTCGTTCAGGCCAATAATCAGCTCTTGGCCTTCCTGCAGGTCGCCGTCTTGCAGTTCACTGAACTGGTCGTCGTTAATCCCGAGACGTACAGCAACGGGCGACAGCGCCCCTTCCGAGCGTCAGCGTCCAGACCTTAGGGGTGGTTTGCCACGACTTGCGCGAGGGCTGCCCCCGACCATTCGACGCGACTGTCGATCTGCCTGCTGCTGCTGGAACGCCGTGACGAACTGCTCGCGCTCCTGCGGCGTCAGTTGCGGCTGAAAGCGCAGTGCCGCTTTGGGGATTTTCAATACGTTCTGCTCGCTGCGCGACGAGGATCGACACGGTGGCTGTCATGCCGGGTTTCAACTTCAGCTCTGGGTTGTCGACGGCAATGACGGCGTTATAATTCACCACATTTTGCACCACGATAGGCGCCGAGCGAATCTCGCGCACCGTACCGCGCATGACCTGGCCAGGGTAGGCGTCCACCGTAAACGTCGCCACCTGGCCAACGATCACATAGCCCGATGTCCGCCTCGCTGACGTTCGTGTCCACCTGCATCTTGGTCAAGTCTTGCGCAATGGTAAACAGTGTTGGCGCGCTTGCAGACTGGCGGCCACCGTCTGGCCGACATCCACACTGCGTGAAATGACCGTGCCGGTGACCGGCGAGCGGATGAGCGTGCGATCGAGATCCACTCTGTGGCCTGATCGAGCGCCGCTTGGGTCTGGTGCACCTGCGCGTTGGCTTTCTCCACCTGCGCCTCAGCCGCCACTAGTTGCGCACGTGCTGCGCGCAGCTTAGCTTCGGCCGACTCGACGATCCGCCTGCGCGGCATTGTGCTGTGCCACAGCAGAGTCGTAGGCCGTCTGGGCGGTCTCTGACATCGTTGCGTGGCAGCAGGGCAGCGCGCGAACAACGCCTGCTGCCGCTCTAAAATGCGTTTGGTATCGACAATCAGCCACTCGCGCCTCTCAAGCTGTGGCGCGTCCGACTCACCATATCGGCGCGGGCCGTTTCGATGCTCGCACGCACGTTGTGCACGTTGGCCATGGTTTTGACCTCGGCACGGGCCGTATCCAGATTGGCTTCAGCCTGCACTACCTTGGCACGGAAGCTCGCCTGGTCAATTGGGCTAGCTGTTGTCCAGGTACGACGCGTCGAATTGAAATCCGCAAAAAGTTTAATGATCGTGCCCGAGACCTGAGTAGCCGACTTGCACCATGATGACTGGGTTGAGCGTCCCTGTCGCTTGAGACATAGGCAGTAATATCCCCGCGTTCCACTCTGCCCATGCGGTATTTGACACCTGAGTTCCGGGCCCCACACGTGTTCGGCCCCCTGCCATCCCACCAGCCCTAACAAGCCCAGGGTACCTACTCATCCAAACACACCACTTGCCTCTTCGCGACACGACAGCTCCCCAGACCACGTATGTGCGCATGACTACATAGCAGAGGCGAGAAGATGACGCTAAGTGCTGCGCAGTTACCCCCGCCAGTTATAGCGGTGGGGTCACCGCGGCGACGATGCAGTCACAGGACTACACTGCTGTGTGGTGCGCCCGATGCGTCCAGTATACGCCGCAGGCCCATCCCAACACATGAGATGCCAGTCATGACCGGCAACAGCAACCGCTGCCCTGTAGTCGTGGTGCTGGTGCCAGGTCTTGCAGGGACCAGCGCGCCGCTCTGCGCATCCCAGGCGGTGCGCAGCAAGGCGCGAGGCTCACCTGGTGCCAACGACACTCGAATTGGTCCAGAGGAAGGGTGAGACCGTCGCCTTTCGCTTTGATGTGGGCTTCCTGCGGGTCCAGCAGGCGAAAAGCCGTGGCTTGGAGCGGGAGGTGGCAAAGCCTCGCAGGATCGTTAATACTTCGCGTGGCTGAGAAGAAGCGCTCCGCAACCAGCCTCCTGGGCAACGGCGGGCCGGACGCTGCCTCGACATCCACCCCGCGTTCCACGACCGCGGGTCATGGCATAGAGGGCCAAGCCGTGGGAGTGGGAGACGTTGAAAGGCAGTGGCTCTCCCCTCGAAGTACTGGTGGCGAGCGCCGGTTTACCATGGGGACCGTGGGAAAAAGTGGAGATGCTGTGGGGCCTGTCCTAGATAGTGGCCCAGCAGCACTCTGAGCAGCCCGCGCGCGACCACAAATGTCGCCGATCTTTCTCAAAGACATAGCGTTCAGCCCGGCTTTGGGACGCTCGTCTTCCGCCAAGATGTGGCCCTTCAGGCGACAGCACGCGTGCCCTACAGGCAGGTCTAACGGGGCACGCCCAGACATGCACCGCATCACTCTGTAAGATCAGCGTCTCGGGCGCCGGGCGCCAGGGCAAAGCAGACAAGTTCATGGAAGAGAGTATACAGCATCCCGCTAACGCACAATCTCCGGTGCCCACGCCCCGATCCGTAAACAACTCCGAGTAACACCGCATGCAGGACGCGCCCATCGATGATATGGGTCTTCGCACACGCCATGAGTCAGGGCGTGCAGACACGCGTCCACTTTGGGCAGCATACCGCCGTCGATCACGCCGTCTTGTTTCAGGGTGCGAATCTCGTCAGGGTTGAGCGTGGGCAGGAGTTTCTTATCGCGGTCGAGAATCCCTGCCACATCGGTGAGAAATAACAGTTTCTCAGCTTGCACAGCCGCGGCAATATCGCCAGCAACCGTATCGGCGTTGATGTTATAGCTTTCGCCCTGCTCCCCAACGCCAGTAGGAGAGATGACGGGAATAAAACCCTGGCTCCCGAGCACATCAATAATGGCTCGTGTTGATCGTCTTTAACTTCGCCGACCTGGCCGATATGCGACCAGTTCTGGTGGACCGCCAGGCGTAAGCGGCCGATAGAGCTGCTTTTGGTCGCAACGATCAGGTTCGCATCTTTGCCGCTCAACCCCACCGCCTGACCGCCGTGCAGATTGATCAGCGCCACAATTTCCTTGTTCAGTTTCCCGCCCAGGACCATTTCGACGATGTCCATGGTCTCGGCGTCTGTAACCCGCAAGCCAGCCACGAATTGCGCTTGAATGCCCAGGCGTTTCATGGTCGCATCGATCTGAGCCCACCGCCGTGAACGATGACGGGACGCACCCCAACACATTTAAGGAGGACCATGTCACGGGCAAAGGAATGGCGCAGGGTGCTCTGCCTGGTCATGGCATGGCCACCGTACTTGACCACGACCGTTTTATTGGCAAATTGCTGGAAGATAGGGCAGAGCCTCAATCAGCGTATGGGCCTGTTGCACATGCTCGGTCATGTCCATCGTGTCGCGTTCCCCCATAGCAGCACGGCCATACGCCGGTCAGAAGCCGGGAAGCAGTGGCTACAGAATGTAGTGACTGAGGTCCTCGCTCTTGACAACCCTCTTCCAGGCGTTCCGTGACATACTGCCGGTCGATCGACACACACTTATCGGACCTGTCGGGCGCCGTAAAGGAGAGGTCATCGAGAAGACGTTCCAAAAATGGTATACAACCGTCTGGCACCAATATTTTCCGTCTGCTGGTTCACGCGTTCAGCGATGTCGGCCAGTTCGTCAATGGCGTCGTCCGTGAACCCGAGGCGTAATCCCTTCAGTGGCCAACAGCGCTTTATACTGCTTGATCAGGGCATTTTGGGGCTCGCGCAGAATGCGCACAAAATCGTCTCTGCCCCAGGGCTTGAGCTCGACACGAATGGGGAAGCGCCCTTGCAACTCAGGGATCCAAGTCCGATGGTTTCGCCACATGAAACGCCCCGGCGGCGATGAACAGAATGTGATCCGTCTCACCATGCCGTACTTCGTATTGACCGCTACTGCCCTCCACGATCGGTAGCAGGTCACGCTGCACACCCTCGCGCGACACATCAGGCCCGGCGCTGCGTTCACGGCCAGGCAATTTTGTCCAGTTCGTCCAGAAAATGATGCCTGGCCTGTTCCACACGTTGAATGGCCTCTTTGATCACATTGTCCATGTCGATGAGTTTCTGGCGCCTCTTCCGTGAGCAAGAGCTGCAGCGCCTCAGGGACTTTGGCTTTGCGGCGCCTTTTGCGCTGTGGGAAAGAGATTGCCCAGCATATCTCTTGACATGGATGCCCACATCTTCAATGCCAGAGCCCGACACCACTCCTCGATCATGGGAAAGGCATTATCCTGGACTTCCATCTCGACAAAACGCTCGTCCAGTCTCCCGTCGTGCGAAATACTGGCGAAATTTCTCGCGCGTTTTTGATACTGCTGCTGGCCGAGGTCATCCAGCATCATCTGGCCCTCCCCTAGAGCCGAGAGGGGAGGATGCGGCAGCAGCAGGTCCAACAAGCGCCTCGGCGACGCTCGGCGGCGCGTGCTCTGACGCGCTCCATCTCTTCCTGCTGCACCATGCTTTTGCCGAGTTCCACGAGATCGCGAATCATCGACTCCACATCGCGACCGACGTAGCCGACTTCGGTGAACTTTGGAGGCTTCGACCTTTGAGAAACGGGGAGCGCGCCAGGGCTGCCAGGCGGCGCGCAATCTCGGTTTTGCCCCACACCCGTGGGACCAATCATAATGATGTTCTTCGGGGCCACTTCGTCGCGCAGCTCCGGCGGCAGTTGTTGCCGACGCCAACGATTGCGCAGGGCGACTCGCCACCGCTCGTTTCGCTTGCGTTATCCTGCCCAACGATATATTTGTCGAGTGCCTGCACAATCTCGCGCGGGGTTAGCGCATCCATACCGCGTCCTGACTGGCTAAAGGTTAGAGTTCTTCGAGGTTAATGTAACTATTCGGTAAATACAAATATCTGCCGTGACGTGCATCGCCGCCTCGGACAATCTCCACGAGCGCTCAGCGCTGTGTGCTGTTGCAAAGCGCGCTGCGGCTAGCGGCGTACGGACCACCAGAGCCAATACCAATAATGCCATCATCTGGTTCAACCGATATCGCCTGTGCCCGAGAGAATCAACGCAGTGTCCCGATTCGCCACGGCGAGTAGGGCTTCCAGGTGCCGCAACACGCGGTCAGCCCGCCAGTCCCATGGGAGCTTCAACAGCAGCACGCATCAGACCGCCACGGTATTCTTCGAGCTTGGCCCTCGGAAGCGCGCAAACAGGGTAAACGCGTCGGCCGCGGCTCCGGCAAAGCCCGTCAGGATCTGATCATGGTAGACCTTCCGCACCTTGCGGGCGTGATGCTTCACGACGGTATTGTTCATGCTTACCTGACCGTCTCCGGCCATAGGCGACGCGTCCGTCTTGCCGAACACATAAAATAGTGGTACTACGTATCATGGAGTTCCTTCTGGACGTCGCGCACCGGATGCGCCTTGTCGTAGACTTCCAGCATGCGATCCATACTGATACGCGTATATTTCTGCGTCGTCGAAAGCTGCTGATGGCCTAACAGTTCCTGAATAGCCCGCAAGTCTGCACCATTATCCAGCAGATGGGTGGCAAACGCATGCCGCAGCGTGTGTGGACTGGTACGGGCTGGGAGTCCGGTCCGCTGGCAATGTTTTTTGATGAGCAACTGTACGCCACGCGTGCTGAGACGACCGCCACGGTGGTTCAAGAAGAGCTGGCGTTTACTCTGTCCCTGCTGCGGCCCTGCGCCGCCTCGAGATAGGCCCGCAGCGCTCGGGGCTGCGGTCTTGCCAAAGAACGCCTGGCGCTCGCGGGTGACCTTTCCCCTGCACCCGCAGGGTGTCCCGACTGTGCAGGTCCACGTCCTGCCTATCCAGCGTCACCAGCTCACTGACCCGTATGCCAGTAGGCGTAGAGCAATTCCAGGAGCGCCTCATTCGCGCCGCGACGAGCGGCTGTCGGACGGCGTCACCGGCGTATCAGAGGGGAGGGCGAGCTCACCTGGCCAATCGGGCGTAGCACATTGGGCAACGGTCGCCGGATTTTCGGTGACTGCACCTGCTCGGCTACATTCTCACTGACGTATCCCTGCTGCTGAAGAGTGCAAAAAACTCCGGAGGCTGGCAGAGCTTCCGCGCCAGCGTGGTGTAGCCCACCCTTGCTGATATAACGTGCTCAGAAAGTCACGGATGAGCGACGCATCGATCTGGGCTGCGTGTAGAGAAGGCTGCTTGCCTCCAGACGGGCGCTGGCAAAATGCACAAACTGGTGCAGATCGCTCAGGTAATTCCGGAGTGTGGGAGAGACGCCTGCCGTTCGATGTCCGAGATACCTCTGGAAGGCAGCAAGATACGTATTCATGAGGTGTGCACCGAGCTATGCCACGCTTGCAGGTCCGCCAGGGCCCGGGCGACCATGGCCGCACGCCGCGCCTTTTCGGGTGTGTGGGCGTCTCAGAGGTGGCAGTAAACCAAAGTGGATATTCATTGGTTGGAATGTGTCCGGGTTTGCCGCCGAGATATAGCGCACTAAGGCGCCGTGCGCAGTCGTCGGTGGCGGCACCAGGAGCGGCCTGCCACAGTGCAACGCGACAGCATTGAGACCCGCTAACAGTCCTGTCGCTGCCGATTCGATATAGCCCTCGACACCCGTGATCTGCCCGGCAAACAGCAGCGTTGGCTCGTAGCTCTGGTTTTGCAGGTCGGCAGCAGGAGCCGCGGTGCATTCAGGAAGGTATTGCGGTGCACCGCCCCTAGACGCAGGAACTCTGCCTGTTCCAGTCCAGGGATCATCGCGGAAGACCCGACGCTGCTCAGCGTACGTGAGGCGCGTTTGAAAGCCCACCATGTTGTACGCGCTACGCATCGTGTCCTCGAGACGTAGCTGCACCACGGCGTGCAAGGTCGGCCTATCCGCACGTCGCAAACCGACGGGTTTGAGCGGACCGAACGCCAGTGTCTCGGGACCACGGCGAGCCATTTCCTCAATGGGCAGACAGCCCTCAAAAAGATTTCCGGCTCGAACGCATGTGGCTTTCACGCACTCAGCGGCTACCAGGGCTGTACAGAATTGCTCATAGGTCGCACGATCGAGCGGACAGTTCAGAGTAATCATCGCCATCCCCCACATCATAGCGTGAGGCCAAAAACGTTTGGCTCTGGTCAATCGAATCAGCCGCCACAATGGGTGACAGAGCATCGTAGAAATAGAGATGCTGGCTCCCGAGCCGACTCTGCATATGCGCCGTCAAGGCCGGGGACGTCAATGGACCCGTCGCGACAATGGTAATCTGGGCCTGCCGGCAGCTCCATGACTTCCTCACGTATGAGCGTGATGTTGGGATGGTGCTGTATCGTCGTGGTGAGATACTGGGCAAATTGGGTGCGGTCAACAGCGAGAGCCGCCCCGGCTGGCACGCGACTGGCATCAGCAGCCTGTAGGATCAGGAGAGCCGAGGTGGCGGAGTTCCGCTTTGAGCAACCCATGCCCTGAAGCGAGGGTATCCGCTTTGAGTGAGTTACTGCATACCAGCTCCCCCAGCAGGGCGGTCTGATGCGCCAGCGTCTGGCGTTGCGGGCGCATCTCATAGAGCTGCACGGGAGGCCACGCGAGGCGATCTGATAGGCAGCTTCTGTCCCAGCCAGGCCACCACCAATGACGACAATAGGGCGCGTGCTCATCGTCCAACAGCATCCAGCTCGACCGCGTCAGCCGTGAGCATGGGAGAGCGTTCGGCGGACGTCCCGGCGTACCCATTGCCGCTCTCAGGTGCTGCTGTGGCCGCTACGGCTTCTTGATATTTACACGTCGGGCACTGCCTGGTGACACCCTGTTTCTTCGTCTGTTTCTCCAGCATATACACTGCAGCACACTGTGGACAGGCTTGCGGTACTGGACGCTGCCAGAGCGAAAATGTGCAGCGGGGATAGTTCGTACAGCCGTAGAACGTTTTCCCCGGCGTGAACGGCGCTGCACAATGGTGCCACCACACGACGCCACCGGACAGTCCATCACGCTGGTGACCACCGGCTTGGTCGCTTTACATTTGGGATAGCCCGTACAGGCGAGGAATTCGCCATAACGGCTACGCTTCAACGCCATGGGGCTGCCACACTGCTCACAGGTGACCTCCACGCTTGGCGCCGTAGGGGCCTGGGCTGGCGCCTCAGTGGACAGTTCGTGCGTGTTTTTGCACTCCGGGTACCCGGAACAGGCCATGAACCGGCCAAAACGTCCCCGGCGGATGACCATGGGACGCTGGCATTTTTCGCAGACCTCGTCCGTCTCCTCGACCTCCTTCCGGACGTCGCGCATCTTACGCGTCGCTTGCTGCAACTCCATCACAAACGGCTCATAGAAGGCGTGCAGCGTCGCCACCCAATCGCACTTGCCCTCCTCGATTTGATCGAGCTTGTCTTCCAGCTGAGCCGTGAATTGCACATTGAGGAGGTCCGGAAAGCTTTCGACCAGCAAACCATTCACCGTTGTGCCCAGTTCCGTGGGGATAAAGCGGCGTTCCTTGTCCTCGACGTAGCGCCGTTCGCGTAACGTCCCCAGAATCGAGGCATACGTACTCGGACGGCCAATCCCCAGCTTTTCGAGTTCGCTCACCAGCGATGCCTCGGTGAAACGCGGCGGTGGTTGCGTAAAGTGCTGATTGGGCACGAGCGAGGTGACCTGCACGTCCTGGCCGACGACCAGAGGCGGCAGCAGACGATTCTGGGCCTCGGCATCCGTATCCGGCTTCACCGTCTCCGCCAGTGATTCCTCGTAGAGCGCGGTAAACCCTGGGAAACGCATCACTGCACCAGTCGCTCGGAAGCTATACTGCTTGGCAGTGACATCCACCGTCGTATGGTCGAGGACAGCCGAACTCATCTGGCTAGCCACCAGACGATTCCAGATGAGGGTGTAGAGGGACTGCTGTTCAACGCTCAAGTAGCGCTTCACCCGTTCAGGCGTGCGCAACACTGAGGTAGGCCGGATCGCTTCATGGGCCTCCTGCGCCGCCTTCTGACTCTTATATCGGCGTGGTTGCGTGGGTACGTAGTCCTTGCCGTAGTGCTCGTGAATGTATTGACGCGCTTCCTGCACTGCTTCATCAGCCAGCCGTGTGGAATCCGTACGCATGTAGGTGATGAGGCCCGCTTCCCCTTCATCACCTAGCGCCAGCCCCTCATAGAGTTGTTGGGCCACCCGCATAGTGCGTTGTGTTGTGAAACGCAGTTTGCGCACGGCTTCTTGCTGCAAGGTGCTGGTCGTGAACGGCGGCGCCGGATTACGCCGAGCGGGTCGTTTTCTTGACCTCAGTGACCGTATAACGTGCCGCCTGGAGATCAGCGACAATGTGATGCGCCTCCTCCGCGGTGGCGACGTCGGCTTTTTCCCACTGATGGTGTGCAAACGCGCTTGAAACGGCGGGGGTCAGCCACTGCCATGGCAGCATCAATCGTCCAGTATTCCTGGGTCTGAAAGGCTTGAATTTCCTGCTCACGTTCGCAAATAATCCGTAGAGCGACAGATTGTACGCGCCCGGCACTCAAACCACGTTGCACCTTTTGCCACAAGAGCGGGCTAATCTTATAGCCCACGAGGCGATCAAGCAGGCGGCGCGCCTGCTGGGCTGACACCTTGTGCTCGTCAATCCGACCGGGCTGCTGCAGCGCTTCCGTGATGCCTTTTTGGTGATTTCATGCAGCAGAATACGGTAAATATGGTCTGACGAGGTATGGTGGAGTTCGCTCGCGATATGCCAGGCAATCGCTTCGCCTTCGCGATCCGGATCAGGCGCCAGGTAGACGCGTTCGACCTTCTCGGCTTCGGCACGAAGTTCTTGCAAGAGCTTTCTTTTCCCCTGATCGGCACATATTCCGGCGCAAAATCATGCGCAATATCAATCCCAAGACGGTGTTCCGGCAAATCCTTGACGTGCCCAACGGACGCCTTCACCGTAAAACCAGCCCCCAGATATTTTTTGATCGTTTTGGCTTTTGCCGGGGATTCAACAATGATCAACGACTTCGCCATGGCTCTGTCACCGTCCCTTGTCTCTGAAGATTCAGCTCTACCCTACTCAACAACGTGCAAAGAATGTACCAGGGAACTGGCGGACCAAACCACGCAGCTCTAGTGTGAGTAATATACTGGCCACCGCCTGTGCTGGCAACTGGCTGGCATGAATAATCGCCTCGATGTGGATCTCCTCGGGTGGCACCAGCCCCAGGACCCGGGCCTCATCGAGCGTAAGATCCGTCGGCATCGGCGGTGCGTCCGTCGGCATCTGGTGCCGTGCTGTGCTGGCGGACGGCGAGGCGCACTGCTTCAGGGAATTCTTCCAGAATATCGTCGATCCCTTCAACCAGTTTGGCACCCCGTTTAATTAAATTGTTCGTGCCACGGCTACTGGGCGCGTCAATGCGCCCCGGCACCGCAAAGACCTCACGCCCTTGCTCCAGAGCATGACGGGCCGTGTGCAGCGAGCCACTCTGGTCGGAGGCTTCGACTACGAGCGTGCCAAGCGTCAGGCCACTAATAATCCGATTACGGCGGGGAAAATTCCAGCGGTCAGGTTTCGTATCAAAGGGGAACTCCGAGACCACCGCCCCTGGTCACGGATCGCCTCATATAAGCGACGATGTTCCGGGGATAGACCACATTGATCCCGCTGCCAAGCACGGCGATCGTCCGTCCACCAGCCTGCAGGGCCCCCTGGTGGGCCAGGCTATCAACCCCACGCGCCAGGCCGCTGACTACCGTGAAACCATACTGGGCCAGCTCTGTACTCAGACGCTGGGCCGCCAGTTCAGCCATACGGGCTCGGCTTCCGTGACCCGACCACTGCCACAGCGAGACTGTCTTCGTGCCGGAGCGTCCCCCAGATATAGAGCACCGGAGGTGGTTCAGGGATCCAGCGTAACGCCTCAGGATAGTCGACCTCTCCCAGGGTCGTTACGCGAATCTCTGTGGCCTGCAGACGTTCCATCTCGCGGGCAAAAGCACGCCCCTGCTGCACCACCTCAAGCTTCTCCGTGAGCCCAGGGAGCGCGGCCTCTAAGCGGGGGATACCCCTTCCTGCAGACGTTGCACAGCGCCTGGAGCGGCCACATACTGCGCCAATTGGGTACGCAGGGCTGGCCACGTCACACAGGCCATGTTCAGAGCCAGCCATGGGAGTTTGGTTGTGAACTCCTCGGGGGCTTTCGTTGCCCTGGATACCACCAGTCTCTCTCCCTCTCCTCCTAGCGGCCGTCTCTTAAACTCCAGGCAGCGCGTTGCTTGGCCCGTTGGATAGCCGCCGTCGCCTCTTCCGGAGCATAGTTCCGAGGAATCACAAAGATTTGCCTGGGGAAAATGAGGTCAGGATCGCGAATTTGCTGGCTGTTGGCCTTATAGATTAACGGCCACATGAAAGGATTGTGGTAGATCTGCTCACGCCCTGAAATACCCCACAGCGTATCCCCACGCTGCACCGCATAGCGTTCCGGCTGCACTGCCGGCGCGTGGCTCGCGGTGACCACGCCGGTACGCTGCAGCAGCTCTTCGGCCCGTAAGCAGTCGGCCAGGGCGTTGTCCAGACGATTGGTGGCACGCTCAGCCTCGCCAGCGTCCAGAAGTGCATGCGCTTGCTCCACAGCGAGTGCAGCACTGGCCAGAGCGCCCCTGGCGTCCGCCAGGTCCGCGGCTCTGGCACCGGCGGATTCTGCCGTCTGCAGCGTCTGCCGTGCCCTGTCTATGCAGGGGAGACACCCGTGTCAGGCGCGCCTGGGCCTGCGTCTGGAAGTCTGTCTCCTCAGGACGACCCTCGGGCTGGCGGGCCAGCGCCGCACGTAGAGGGGCAATCGGTGCACCGACGTTGACCTCACGTGTACTACTGCCGGATCTGAGCTGTCGACGTCCGCTCATAGACCCGTACCACGGTGAGTTCACCGATCACTTCGCGTGGCACCCGAATGAGACGCCCGGTAAACGGATGGACACTGGTACGACCGTCCTGGAACACCGCATAGCGATCACCCACTTCGACGCCTTGCAGCTGTCCCTGATCGAGGATGACGGTATCACCCGCACTCACCGAGACCCGGTCTTCTTGCGTCGCGATAATCAAGCCTGCGATGTCTTTCTCGGTGACGCTGGCAGCCGTTTGGGCTACGCCAACGTGCGGCGCGGCAGTCACGCTCAGCAGCGTGATGAGCACCGCCAGAAGCTTCGAGCACAGATAGCGCCTGCATTGCATGGGCACGACCTCCTGCGGTAGGGCGTCACATGCCCATACCGCGCCTGATGGTGGTCTGACCAGCCGGAGGACTACCCAGCCGTCAGGCGTAGTCAGCTGGCGTACCAGGCCATGGCACCCAGCGCCTTCCAGTCTTACAACGAGAGCACTTCGAAGTGCCCATGCGGCATGTCGTTATCACCCTGGATCGCCAGGGTAATGTGCCAGGTGTGCTCCAACGCTGCCACATGCGCCCTTTCCTCATTGTACAACATGGCCGCCACCGTGGGGTGCACATTGAGCATCACCTTCTTGGCGTAGGGGTCACGCGCATGACACGTTGGATCTCACGCAGCACCTTGGAACACACCGCCGCTGCGGATTCCATACGTCCGGTGCCGTTGCAGTAGGCACAGGGTTCACAGAGCACCTGGTCGAGACTGGCCCGCACACGTTTGCGCGTCATTTCGACGAGACCGAACTCCGATATTTGCAGAATCTTGGTGCGTGCCCGATCATGCCGCAGCGCCTCTTCCAGCGCTTGGAACACGAGCTGTTTATGCTCGTCCGTGTCCATATCGATAAAATCAATGATGACCAAGCCACCGATATTTCGCAAGCGGAGTTGACGCACAATCTCGTGCACGGCTTCGAGATTCGTGGTGAGCATCGTCGCCGCCGGATCGCTCTTGCCGACAAACCGTCCGGTGTTGACATCGATGGCAACGAGCGCTTCCGGTGTGATCAATGATGATATAGCCACCCGATTTCAGCCAGACTTTGCGTTGCAAGGCGCGTTCGATTTCTTTTTCAATGCCAAACGCCTCGAACAGCGGCACCGTCTCCTGATAGAGGACGAGGTTTGCCGCCAGATGGGGTAAGTCCGCAGCCTGGAGGAAGGCCTGGGCGCGTCCGTATGCTTCGACGTCATCAATACTCACCCGCTCCACCTCAGGGGTCAAAAAATCACGCAGTGTCCGCAGGACGAGGTCAACTTCTTGATGCACCAGGCAAGGAGCGCTCACCTGACGTGCGGTATGTTGCACGTGCTGCCAGAGTGCCGTGAGAAAGTGCAGATCCGCCTGCAATTCCTGCGGCGAGACCCCGGCGCTGAGCGTGCGCACAATGCAGCCCATCCCTCTGGGAGGAGGGCTTTGATGCAGGCGCGCAACCGTTCCTTTTCCGCCTCATCAGGGATACGGCGTGAGACGCCAATGTGCTCGACCCCAGGCATGAGGACGAGATAGCGCCCGGCCAGTGACAGATAGGTAGTCAGACGACAGCCTTTGGTCCCCAGCGGTTCTTTGGCCACTTGCACCAGGAGATCCTGACCTTCCTCAAGGAGTTCTTCAATGGCGTAGGCTGGCTCGGGAGGCAAGGCGGGTTGGGGCGCTGCCCCATCACGGCTCGTGTCCAAGTCGAGCGGGGCTGTCTCATGGCCCCATGGTAGAATATGCGGGTCGACAAGAATGTCAGAGACATGCAGAAAGCCGGCTTTTGGGAGGCCAATATCCACAAAAGCGGCTTGCATCCCAGGCAGAATTTTCGCCACACGTCCGCGATAGATGTGGCCAACAAGACCATGGATTGGTATGTCGCTCGATGAACAGTTCAGTCACGATACGCTGTTCAAGCAGCGCGATACGCGTCTCACGTGGGGTGGCATTCACAACAATGTCACTCAATATCGAACTCCTCAGGCAGAGCATTATAATGAGCCTTGAAGACGTTGACAAGCGAGGTTTAGGACGGAAACATCCCGGACTTAAAGCGTCGCATGCGCACATTCATTAACAGCCCTAGGCACAGAAACGTTATGACCAGTGATGAGCCGCCGTAGCTCATCAACGGCAGCGGCAGACCAATAATGGGCACTAAGCCGATGGTCATGCCGATATTCAAAAAGATTTGTCACGGCCAGCATGGTCACCACCCCTGTGGCGACGAGTGCCCCCAGGCGATCGCGCGACCGATACGCAATGATAAAACCATGCACGAGCAGACAGCCAAAGAGACCCAGCAGCAGTACGACTCCGACAAAACCAACTTCTTCTGCCAACACGGCAAAAATAAAATCCGTATGACGCTCGGGCAGAAAGCTGAGGCGGCTCTGGGTGCCAGCCAGCAGGCCTTTCCCCACAACCCTCCTGAGCCAATGGCGATCTTGGACTGCCAGCTATGGTAGCCTGCACCCAACAAATCAGGCTGCGGATTCAACAGCGTTAAAAGCCGTTCGCGCTGATAGTCTTTGAGCACGCAGAGTCCATGCCAGCGGTAAAACGCCGGCACCGAGCAGGAGCAGGGTGATCAGGGTGTTGCCACGCAGGCCGACTCATCAGGACCATGACACCTAGAAGGACCACCAAGACCATAGCCGTGCTCAGGTTCGGTTGTTTGACAATCAACACAAAAGGCAGGCCCACCAGGAGCACGGGGAAGAGGAGATCACGGAAGGTCAGCGAGCGTCGTGCCGGCCGGCGTATGCTCGGTAAAATAGCGGGCCAGCACGAGGATGAGCACAGGTTTCGCCAGCTCAGAGGTTTGCAGATGCCAGGGACCGAGCACCAGCCAGCGTTGCGAGCCATTCACGACCCGACCGAACAGGAGCACGATGACCAGGCTGACCAGCAAGGCCCCGTACAACACATAGGCATGCCGGCAGAGCGTCTGGTAATCAATACAGAGCACGGCAAACATGCTGACCAGGCCCGAGCCCGGCCCACAGCAGTTGTTTCAAATGCATGCCACTGGGGCCTTCAAGACGCTCAGACGTGGCACTGTAGAGCAACACGATACTCAACGAGACGATGGCGAGGGAGAAGGCCAGCGTGCCCCAATCAAAGTTCGTTGCCAGCCGCCGATCAAAGGCCACACGCCACCTCCGAGGGGAAACTCACCGCGTGAGTTTGGTGGTCTTGAGAGGCATAGCAGCGACAGGATAGCTCTGCCGCAGATAGGCTTCAATAAGCGCCTTGGCATAGCTGGCAAATTGGCTACCACCTTTGCCAGCGTGCTCAATCATCACGACGACGGCAATGCGTGGTGCCTCAAACGGTGCGTAGGCGACGAACCAGGCATGATGGCGGTACTGTTCCGGCAGGTATTGCTGACGGCCTGGTGACGCATTGTGTTCTGGCAGCTGCACGACCTGGGCGGTGCCCGTTTTCCCGGCGATGGCAATCTGATCATGGCGCGCCAGTTTCCCAGTGCCTCTCGGATCATTCACGACGCTCCACAGTCCTTGCTGTACGGCAGCGACGTACTGCGGGAGGCACCCGGAGCTGGTGCAGCACCGTGGGGACGTGTCCATCGGTGTGGGAGCATGCAGCATTTCTTGGCGCAACACAATAGAGGGTTTGTACAGGGTGCCGCCATTGGCCAGGGTTGCTATCATATTCGCCACCTGCAAGGGGTGGTCATCGTATACCCCTGGCCAATGGCCACCGAGAGGGTTTCTCCAGCATACCAGGGTTGGCCGCGGACACGGCGTTTCCACTGGCTGGAAGGCACCAGGCCGCTCTTCTCCGAAGCCACCCGCGAAACCCGTCGGTTGTCCAAAGCCAAAAGCCTGCAGCATAGTGGGCAATACGGTCCACACCCAGGAGTTGTCCAACATGATAAAAATAGACATCACACGACTGGGTTAAGGCCTGGCGTAGCTGCACGCACCCATGTCCGGACGGTTTCCAGTCACGGAAGGTATGCTCCCCATAATCATAATAGCCAGGACAGCACACAGTGGTATGCGGTGTGATCACCCCATCCGCGAGTGCGGCCAGCGCCGTGACAATCTTGAACACCGAGCCAGGCGGATACTGCCCTTGCGTAGCACGGTTGTGCAACGGAAAATGCGGATCGGTGCTCAACGCTCCGCCACGTGGCAGGAGAGGGACGGGGGACAAACGCGTTCGGATCAAAGGTCGGACTGGCTCGCCAGAGCGAGAATCTGGCCGTTACGCGGGTCGAGGGCCACAATGGAGCCGCTGTGACCTTCGAGGAGACGCTCGGCGAGCTGTTGTAACTGGAGATCGAGGGTCAGGACCAGATCCATCCCGGGCGTTGCTGGGCGTGCCGCGATGACTTGCGTTTCACGCCCAACGGCATCGACCTCCACCTGGCGGAGCCCCGGCTGACCGCGGAGCACGTCTTCGAAGCGCCTGTTCAAGCCCGGACTGTCCCAACCAGATCGCCCGGATAGTAGCCGAGGTCCTTACTATGCTGGAGTTGCACCTCGCTAATTTCCCCGAGGTAGCCCAGCAGGTGCGCCGCCAACGTGCTGTAGGGATAGGTCCGTAATGGCTCCACTTCGATGAACATTCCCGGAAAGTCCATGCGGTGCTCAGCGAAGTAGGCGACCTGATCCCGTGGGAAGTCACGCTGGATCGGCACGGGTTTTAACGCTGCAGCACGCCGGCGTGGTCGCAGTGTCTCAGGGTCGATATCAATGTTCAGCGTCCGCAGGAGCGGCACGAGTTCGTCACGCGGGGGAGATCAACCGGAATGGCCATCAGCGTGTACGCCGCCCGGTTATCCGCCAGCACATACCCGTGACGATCCAGGATCTTGCCGCGCAGACTCTTCGTACGCAGACTCCGCAAGCGGTTCTGTTCTGACAAGCGCAGGAAGTATTCGCCCTGGAGGACCTGGAGTTGCCACGTCCGTCCCAGCAACAGGCAGAGACTGATCAGCACGACCGTAATCAAACCCCACAAGCGACGACGGAAGCCATCATCATACGGCGGCAAAGGCCGCTGGATATAGATGACCTCATCGTCGCAGGTGCCAGGTTCACCGGGGCTGCTATAGCGTGCCATGGCTCTAGCCTTTGTCCGGACGTATATGGCCATACTGCATGGCGCTCTGGAGTCCGTAATAGACGCACGGCGCCAACAGGATACTGAGCAGGGTCTGTTGCACGAACGTACTGCAACACGATGGGCAACGCCAAGCATCGGTAGCTGGAAGACCATCAGCACCACCAGGCGTGCCAGGGTATCGACCGCCACGGCCAGGCAGGTAAACAGCACCTGGACAATAAGACTCTGGACTTGCACGTGCCGCGACAAGGTGTGGACCACAAAGGCCGTGAGCGTTTTACTGAGGGCGCTGAGTCCCAACACCTCACTGGAAAGCGCGTCTTGACCGAGCCCAGTGAGAAACCCTAACACCAGGGCTCGCTTCCAACCCCAAAAGAGGCTGAAATATACCACCACCATAAGGGTGAGATCCAATCGCAAGCCGGGGCCAACCGTGAACAATAAGGGACTGGTTTGCGCCAGCAGCGCGAGCAAGACCGCCGTCACGTACACTGCACTGAACATAGGTTAGGGCACCAGGACCAGCACCTCCTCCAGTTGCGCCAGGTCCACCGCCGGTTGGACCTCGACTTCATGGAAGAGACCTTGAGGTTTTTGATGCACGGCAGCAACGGTGCCAATCAACAGGCCCTTGGGATACACTTCCCCGAGACCGGACGCCACCACCGTATCTCCCACTTGAATATCAGCGTGCAGATCGACATAGCGCAGCTCACAGAGACGCCGGGTCTTCCCGACCACAATCCCACGCGCTCGGGTCCGTTGGATGAGCGCATCCACGGCACTACGCCGATCCGTCACCAGGAGCACCGTGGCATAGTGCGGCGCCATCTCGATCGTGCGTCCCACCAGTCCCTGATGGGTGGCCACCGCGATGTCCTTCCGGAGACTATCCCGACTGCCCTTATTAATTGTAACCACTTCTGACCACGGACTGGGATCGATACCCACCACTTCGGCCACCACGGCTTGTGGAAAGGCCAGGGCGCGGAACCCGAGGAGCTCGCGCAGGCGCTGCTGCTGCATGTAGGCTTCCTGGTAGTGGGTCGAGCTGCCCTTGCAGCACTTCCACCTGGCGCTGCAGGCGCACGTTCTCCTGGCGTACGTGCACGAGATTGATATAGCCATTCCAGAAGCCACTGAGGCGTTGTGCGAGACTCGCAATGGCTTGTTGGAGCGGCATCACCACTGAGAGTGCCCAGACGTTCGAACAGCGAGGTCTGCGGCGCCAGACGGGTGTTGAACGTGGTCAGCGTGAGCGCCAACAGGAGCAAACAGAGGAGGAGGGCGATGGGTTTCCAGCGCTCTGTGAGAGCTTTCATCGTGCACGTCCCCAGGCCCTCAATCAGACGGAGACTTTGCGGAGCAAATCCAACTCGTCCAGCAGCCGGCCAGCCCCCAGGACCACGGCTGACAGGGCATCCTCGGCAATCGTCACAGGCAAGCCCGTTTCTTCCCGCAGGAGCACATCCAAACCGCGCAACAACGCGCCCCCACCCGCCAGCACAATGCCTTGGTCGATGATGTCTGCCGCCAGCTCCGGTGGCGTGCGTTCCAACGTAATACGCACCGTTTCCGACAATGTTGCCGATCGGTTCAGCCAGGGCCTCGCGAATCTCCGCATCATTGATCAGGAGCGTTTTCGGAATCCCGGCAACCAAATCACGGCCCTTGACCTCCAGGGTAAGCGTTTCGCCAACAGACACGGCTGACCCCAGACGCACTTTAATTTCCTCACCCGTGCGCTCGCCAATGAGCAGGTTATATTTACGCTTGATATAATTGACAATCGTTTCGTCCATGACATCACCGCCAATACGCATCGACCGGCTGTACACAATCCCGGAGAGGGAAATGACGGCAACTTCTGTGGTGCCGCCTCCAATATCGACAATCATGTTCCCCGAGGGCTCTTGGATGGGAGCCCCACACCGATGGCAGCCGCCATCGGTTCCTCGATGAGATACACCTCACGGGCGCCGGCAGATTCTGCCGAATCGCGCACGGCCCGTTTTTCCACCTGGGTGATGCCGGACGGCACACCAATGACAATGCGCGGACGCACCAAGGTGCGGCGATTATGCACCTCGGTGATAAAATACTTCAGCATCGCCTCGGTGATTTCAAAATTCGCAATCACGCCATCCTTCATAGGACGGATCGCCACAATACTGCCAGGAGTGCGACCGAGCATGCGCTTGGCTGCCATACCCACCGCCAGCACCTGCTTGGAGTCGCGATGCACGGCGACCACGGACGGTTCACGCAGCACCACCCCTTTGCCTGCCATATATACGAGGGTGTTGGCCGTCCCGAGATCAATAGCCAGATCGTTTGAAAAGAGTCCGTACAGCGAATTAAGCACCAACGCCCTTGCCTCCCTCGCGAGGGTCTGCGCCGTTTTCCGTCTCTGATTGGTGTCCCCCAACTATAACGAGAAACAGGCGTGGTTGACAATGCGAATATGCGCCAGTGCCCTGCCAGGCTCGCAGGGAGTGCAGTTGCAAAATTTTCAGCATTTTCTAGAATGAACAGCGGGGACAGAGCACAGAACAGCGGAGGCAATGACGAGCGCTCCTGTAGGGGAAGAGTATGTTGCAATGGATGCGAAACGCCCAGACCTGGGTCATTAAGGGAGTTCTCTCTGGCCGTCGTCCTGGCCTTTGTCGTCACCATTTTTTATCAGTGGGGCGTGCGTTCGGGCGGCGGCCCAACCCGCTCAGAGGTCGCGACGGTTTTTGGCCAGCCGATCAGTATACGTGAATTCCAGTCCACGTCATAATGCGCTGCAGCAACGGTATCGCGCTATCTTTCGGATGCAGTCGGAGGTGGACCTCAACGAACAGTTTAATTTCCGCGAGATGGCCCTGGAAGAGCTGGCCAAACGCGCCATCCTCCTGCGCCTGGCCCAGCAATACGGGGTGGTGATCACGCAGCAAGAACTCGAACGACTCACATCGCTGGGATGGCGCCTTTCCAGGAGCAGGGTCGGTTCAGCTCCGCACGCTATCAGGCGATATTGCGGAGTCAGGTACCCCTATTGCACCGCGTCAGTTCGAGGCGCAACAGCGGCAGGCTCTGTTGCTCCAGAAGGTCATCACGCCTGCTGACGGAGGGGGCCACGTGACGGACGCCGAAGTCGAACAGACGTATCGTCGCGACAATGAACGGGTCGCTGTACGCTATGTCATGCTGACGGCGTCATCAGTTTGAGGCCCAGGCTGACCATGACGGACGAGGAGCTGCAGGGCTACTATGAGGCGCATAAAGAGGAGTATCGTGACGCCAGAGCAGCGGCAGCTACGCTACGTGGCGACTGCCGCTGCAGCGCTTTACGCCGCACTACAATCCCTCCGCGGAGGAAGTGAACGACTACTATACACGTCATCTGGAGACCTTCCAGCGCCCGGAGCAAGTGCGGGCGCGACATATTCTCTTCAAAGTTGCGTCATCAGCCACTGCGGAGCAGGAGGCGCAAGCCCGTACGCGCGCGCGAAGCGGTGTTAGCCGCTTTGCGGAATGGTGAGGATTTTGCGACCTTAGCCAAACAGCACTCAGAGGATACGGCGACGGCGGAGCAGGGTGGCGACCTCGGCTATTTCCCGCGTGGGCAAATGGTTGCAACCGTTCGAGGAAGCCGCTTTCTCGCTGCCGGTGGGGCAACTCAGCGACTTGGTACGCACCCCTTTGGATGGCATATCCTACAGGTCGAGGACAAGCGCGAAGCAGAAACAAAGCCCCTCGCCGAGGTCGAATCAGAGATCAAGGACAAAACTTCGTGAGGATAAAGCCCGCGATGCCGCAGCAGCGTTTGTCGATGACCTGCTGACCGCCCTCGAGGCCAATCCGCAGCAGTTTGTCGCGCTGGCTCAGCAGCATGAGCTCGAGGTCGTGACTACCCCGTTTATCCCTGCTACTGGACGGGTGGAAGGCGTGGAGGGTGTGCCTGACCTCGTGAAGCGTGTTTTCGCTCATGCCCGAGCTTGGCGTGGATACCCAGCATGGGCAGGATGGCACGCACTATATTTTCCAGACTGCTGCGATCCGTCCATCGACGATTCAGGCGTTCAGTGCTGTGAAAGACCGCGTCACGCAGGATCTCCGAGCGCAGAAAAGCATGGAACTGGCACGGCAACAGGCGGAGGAGTGGGCCACGCAGGTACGTGCTGGCACACCCCTGGCTGAGCTGGCTGCCGCGCAGTCTGTCCAGGTGGTGGAAACCGGCTTGTTCAAGCGTCGTGACCCCGTGCCCCAACTCGGCCAGCAGACTGCCTTCAGCCGTGTGGCTTTTGGCCTGCAGGTGGGCGCCGTCGGTACAGCGCACGATGGCGCACGTCATTTTGTGCTCCAGGTGACGGAACGCCAGCAGGCTGACATGCAGGCGTACGTAGCAGACAAGGCTGAGTATCGCCAAAAGCTTATTGACCGGAAGCGGCAACAGGTGGGGGCAGGTTTTCAGCAATTCTTGCATGCCGAATACCAGAAACTGCGGCAACAGGGAGACATCGTCGTCAATCGCGAGTATGTTTTTTAACCGCGGACGCTGGCGGGTATCCTGGAAAGTCTACTTGACAAGTGACCGCCGGTGTCTATATATGTTCGCCCCACATGCCGTGCAGAACCGTATGTGTGAAAGGAGAGGTTACAATGGCTATTGTCGTACGCATTCCTACGCCCTTACAGAAGTTCACCAAAAATCAGAGTGAAGTACCAGCGCATGGGGCCACGGTCGCAGACGTTCTCGATAATCTGGAAGAGCATTTTCCTGGTCTCCGGGAGCGCTTGGTTGATGATCGGGGCAGCATTCGGAAGTTCATCAACTTCTACCTCAATGATGAGGACATCCGCTTTATGGATGGGGAGAAGACAGCCCTGAAGGACGGTGATGAACTGGCCATTATTCCGGCCATTGCTGGAGGATGTGCGTAGACCGGAAGCGAGTAGATGTTATGGCAGTAGACAACCTTCTAGAGCACCTCTTACAGACCTGTGTGGCTTATCAGCGCGATGTTGCCCTGATTCACCTTGATATCCCCCTGGTGACGCACGCGAGGCGCGCCTGGCAGAGGCCATGGCGCAAGGCGCAGAAGCGTGCACAACCGCAGCCATCGAGACGCTCCAGCTGCTGCGCACCGAGGCGCCAGCGTCGCAGCAGGAGGCCTTGCAGCGTCTGCAGGGCTGGACGCTGAGCATGCATGTACGCAGCGTCCTGTTGCCTATGCAGCGCGAGATCCAGACACGCCAGCGAACCGCCGATATGTCTGGTGGATGAGGAGCCCATCCCATTGCGCGCCAGTTTTGCCGCGATGGCGGCGGAGACCACGGCGTGATCGTCGGGCCGCCATTGAAGCGGCGGTGGGCCTGCAACTGCGGGAGTCTCAACGAGCTGTTCGAGGCCCAGTTCAAAGCTTTAAGCGCTCTTGCTGAGCCACCTTAGCTATGCCTCGTTGGAAGCCCTCTGGACCGATGTCCTGCAGGTAGAGCCGGCGACGCTCCAGGACGTCGCCACCCAGATTTTAGCCAGTACCCAGGAGGTCTACTGGGACCTCCTGACCTGGGCCGTACGGCGTCGTTTGCGTCTCCCGCCTGGCCAGCTGCGACGTCACGACATTCTGGCCCTGTTCACTTTCCCCGAATATCAGGCGTATTATCAGCCGGGCACGGTGGTCGCAGGCCTGCAAACGTGCCTGCGCGAGATGGGGCTCTCCCCTACTGTCGATGGGCGGTTGGAGTGGCGTGAACGGTCGGCCCACTTTCGGTCCACCAGAGGCACTCGCCTTGCACGTTCCAGATGAAATTGTCTTGAGCTATGCTCAGGTGCAGGGTCTTAAGGGCGCGGAAGCCTTCATCAGCGCCAGCGGGCGCGCCTTGCTATGGGCCTACACCTCCCCGAGCTTTCGCCTATCAATCGCGCCCTCGGCGATCCCGCGCTGCCCGAAAGCAATGCTCAGTTGTTCGCGGAGTTGCTGGCAGACCCCAGTGGTTATCCCAGTATTTCAGGGTGAGCGTTGACCAGAATTATGCCGCGTGGCGCTGCCTGGACCGCTTGTACCGTTTACGGCGTTTCCTGGGCCGTTTCTTGTACACGGTATCTGTACACCACCAACTCTGCTGGCCGGAGCCTCGGAAGCGTATCGTGACATCATGATGGACGCCTGTCATGTCGACTACCCCCAGGAGTACTACTTACTCGATTGGGACTGGGACTATACGAGCCTGACGGTCCTGCGCGGTTGGAGTCTCACCGCTGCCCTGCTGGGAGCGCTGCACGAGCAGTTTGCGGCAGATTGGTTTCGCAATCCCGAGGCCGGAGAGTGGCTACGCCAGTACTGGTATAGCGCTTTGGGAGAGCGTGTCGAAGACCTCCGTGATCGCCTCTTAGGGACTGCGTGGGATGCAGAGCTGCTCGCCACAGCGCTGGTGCGCCAGGATGGGGCATGGTAAGCCGGCAGTGCGCAGATGCCGGCTCTTGTCACCATGGCCTAAGTCATTGGGCGTCAGGGGACGCCTGGTGCAGCAGATTGACAAAGCAGGCCTGCTTTGTTATAAACACAACGCTCTGGCCCTAGAGAGGCTAGGGCGGCGCTGCAGAATGCCTGTGAGGATGCGTGGGGATGAAGATGATCCGGCGTCGTGTCGGCATCGCGTGGTTCTTATGGGCTGGTGTCGTCGCCTCCCTTGTGGGAGGGTGTGCTCCGTCTGTGCAGATGCGCACGCAGGCCGATGATCACTATCGTCTGGCACAGTCGTATCTGAGCAATGAATCCTCCTCCTGGCCGAACAGGAAATCCGCAAAGCCCTCACATTGCAGTCCGGACGATGCGCGGTATCTCGAGTGCCTGGCCTTAATTCATCAGATACAAGTCTATCAGGCACAGGGGACATTGAACCTCACCCGCCTCCAACTTGCCGAAGAGGCGTATCGTGCAGCGCTGCGGCAGGCGGATGCCCCACCATCTGTCTTGGTGAATTACAGTACGGTTCTCCTGCTTGCGGGAGCGCCCGGACGAGGCGATTGTGATGGCCCAGCGGGCGTTGCAGGTCCCGGGGTATGACCAACCAGCGCGGGCCTATACGAACATTGGTATTGCCTATCTGAACAAAGGGGCCTTAACGCAGGCCGCAGAACACTTCCGGAAGGCCATTGACTATCAGGCGAACCTGCCGGAGGTGCACCATAATCTCGGTATTGCCTACGCTGGCCTGGGACGACGTGCTGAAGCCATCCGGGCCTTTCGTGAGGCCATCCGCTTTCGGACCGTCCTATGTTGATGCCCACCTTGGTCTCGGAAAGGTGCTCCTGGACAGAGGGGCGGAAAGACGAGGCTCGGGTGCGCTTTCGAGCGTGTCATTGTGCTCGCTCCTGGGAGTGATATCGCCGCTGATGTGCGGGAGCAACTCAAATCCCTTGCCCCTAGCGGGAGGGTGAGTATGCCGGTTGATTTTGACTCCCTTGGTAGCTATCTACGCCAGGAGCGTGAACGGCAACAGATGTCGCTGCAGGAGGTAGCTGCAGCCACCAAGATCCAACTCAAATTCCTCGAAGCGCTGGAACACGATGCGTATGACCAGTTACCAGCCGCTCCCTTTGTCGTCGGATTCTTGCGGGCGTATGCCCAGTATGTCGCCCTTGATCCAGAGACGGTGCTGACGGCCTATCGGTCACTCTATCAGGCGCCCGAGCCTCCTGAGGTGGCGCCTCGGCCTGTACCGACGCCCACCCCGTCACCCCAACGGGGGCAGCTCATACGCCTCGGGGTGTTTCTCGCAGTGTTTGGCTTGATCACGGGTCTGGTGCTCCACGAATTGCGACGGGGACAGCCGACCCGGAGTCCAGTGGCATCTTTTCCCGCGGTGTTGCCAGGGCAAGCGGAAAAGACCTCAGATGCCCCACGACCAGTGACGCCGGTGGTGCCGCGGCCCGAGCCTTCTGGAGCAGCCTCCAGTGGTTCTGCAAACCTCCCCGGCTCCTGCCGCACGGGAGAGCAGGGACCAGGCCTCACAACGCCTGGGTGCCTCTGAAGCTGCCTCACTCTCCGACGGCATCGGTACCGCACCGCGCCAAGAAGGGGAGGGCTCTGAGAGTCCAGGGGCGCTGGTGTTACAGGCGACAGCCGTGGCAGACACCTGGCTACGGGTCGAAATTGATGGGGACAAGCGCCATACCCTGCTCCTGGCCTCTGGCAAGAGTGTGCAATGGGAAGCGAGTGAACGTTTTCGGCTCACCGTTGGCAATGTCCGGGGCATCCGACTGGCCTTGAACGGACAGGAGATCCCGCTGCAGTCAGGGCGCAGCAATGTGATGCGCGATATGCTGCTGACGCGCGCGCTCTTGCACTAAGTACCGTGCATCACCCCCGCTGTTGCCCTGCCAGTCTGGCGGGGTGCTCCGTATGTATACAAGAAAGACAATAGTGCGATGGCGCCTACCGAGGGAATCCCCCTGTCTCCGAGTGGGACGACACGGCTCTACGGCATCATGGGTTATCCCATAGCCCATTCGTTATCACCCCTGATGCAGACCTTTGCCTTCCAACACCACCACATGGACTGTGTCTATCTGCCTTTTCCTGTTGCTCCTGAACGGCTTGCCGCGGCGGTGGCCGGTGCAGTCGCCCTGGGGGTGTGCGGCTTCAATGTGACGATTCCGCACAAGGAGGCGATCATGGCACATCTGGATGAGATATCGCCGGCGGCGCGCGCTATTGGTGCCGTGAATACCGTGCATGTTCGAGATGACAGAACCATTGGGTATAATACAGACGGTGAAGGATTTCTCCAGCCGCTGCACGCTCTGCATGTACCGTTGACGACGACCACGACGTGTATGCTCGGGAGCTGGCGGCGCGGCACGCGCTGTGGCCATGGCGTTGCTGGAGGCGGGCTGTCCGGTATTGGTGCTGGCGAATCGGACGCACGAGCGGGCGGCACGCCTCGTGGCCGTCCTCCAGGGGTATTTTCCACAGGCGCAGGTGCGGGCAGTGCCGCTGGCAGAGGCTGGCCAGTGTGGCGCGGCAGAGTGGCTTGCTGATCAACGCCACGTCAGTGGGGATTGCATAGACGCCAGCGAGGCCTTGCTGCCTGACACCTGCTTTCACCCTGACCAGGTGGTCTACGATCTCGTCTATCGCCCCTTATACACGCCGCTGCTGCAGGCGGCACAGCGCTGTGGAGCGACGATTGTGCCGGGCCTCGACATGCTGATTGGGCAAGGGGCAGCAGCCTTCCAGCTCTGGACCGGACTGCCGTTTCCAGTGGAGGCTGTGCGTCGCCTGCTCCAGCCCTTTTTACCACGGCTTCATAGGGGAAGCTGGGGCAGGAGCAAAGCGGGAGAGCGTTGAGGAGGAAAGGCCATGCCCGTCTTTCGTTATACTGGGAAAACGCGTGCTGGAGCGCCGCAGCAAGGCGAGATCGAGGCCAACGATCGCGCTTCTGCCACGGCCGTGCTCCGGCAACGGCAGATTTTAGTGACGTCGATCAGGCCGAAACCCAAAAGCGCTGCAGATTAAAATTCCAGGTTTCGGGAGCAAGGTCACCGAGCAGGAGGTGGTGATCTTCACCCGGCAGTTCGCCACGATGATCGAGGCGGGATTGCCGCTCAGTACAGTGCCTGGATATCCTGGCACGGCAGGCTGACAATAAAGAGTTTGCCAGGGTTATTGGTCAGGTCAAAACGGATGTGGAGTCAGGCGACAGTTTTGCGGACGCCCTACGCAAACATCCTAAGGTCTATAGCGACTTCTATGTGAATATGGTCGAAGCCGGTGAGACCGGCGGGATCCTCGATACGATTCTGGCGCGTCTGGCAGCCTATATGGAGAAGGCCGCGGCCTTAAAAAGCGAAGTCAAGGGTGCCATGACCTATCCGGCGGTGATTATTGGTATTGCCCTGATCGTTGTGACGTTCTTACTGCTCTATGTGATTCCGGTCTTCGCCGAGATGTTTTCCAGTTTTGGGGGACGCTCCCCGGCCCCTACCCGGTTTGTCATGTTCCTGAGCGATCTCCGTCAAAGATTACATCCTGTATGTCATTCCCATGGTGGGTGTGCTGGTCTGGCTCTTCAAGCGCTTTTATAAGACCGACAAGGGCAAACTCATGGTGGACACGCTGCTCCTCAAATTGCCCGTGTTTGGTCCTCTCATCCAGAAGGTAGCCGTGGCAAAGTTTACACGCACCCTCGGCACGCTCGTGAGCAGTGGTGTGCCGATTATTGATGGGTTGGAGATCACCGCCCGCACGGCTGGCAACAAAGTGGTGGAAGGTGCGGTGTTATCGATCATCAGCAGTATCAAGGAGGGGCAAACTATCGCTGAGCCCTTAGGCCGGCAGGCCATTTTCCCACCCATGGTGGTGCAGATGATCGAGGTCGGTGAGAACGCCGGTGCGCTCGACACCATGCTCAACAAAATTGCTGATTTCTATGACCAGGAAGTGGATACGGCGGTGGCAGCACTCACAAAACTGATGGAACCCATGCTCATGGTGTTCCTCGGGGTAGTCGTTGGCGGGATGGTCGTGGCCATGTATCTGCCAATCTTCAAACTCGCTGGTGCTATCGAATAGATGGTACAGTTCTTCGCCGATCTCAGCCGCGGCCTACTGCTATGCCCCGGCCGCGGCACACGGTGAGTGGGATCACCGGTGGTGCAAAGGCCTACTTCCTGGCACGTCTGTTTGTCGAGTGCGGCGTGTCACTGGTGGTGGTCAGCGCCTGATGCACACCAACGTGATGTGCTGCTACGACGACCTCCAAGGTCTCCTTACCGGTATGCCGGACGCTCCACCGCACTGGCAGGGCCTTGAGAGCGTCGTCTGTCGCTACCTCCACCAAGCCCCGCTGTCTGCTGACGTCATGGCTTTCCAGCAACACCAGGCCTCGGTATCGTATCAACCGCTCTGGCGCCCTCCTGGGCGATGATCCTGTGGTGGTCGTCATGGCGGCGGAGTCGCTGCGCTACGGCGTGCTGCCGCCCCACCAGCTCCAGTCCTGCTTGCTGCCAGTACATATCGGGGCGTCGTTCCTTGTCAGAGCTCGCTACCGCGTTGGTGGAGCGCGGCTATCGCCGCGTGTCGATGGTTGAGACGGTGGGAGAGTTTGCCTTACGCGGGGGATTCTCGACGTGTTCTCCCCAGGACAAACGCACCCGGTACGTATCGAATTTTTTGGTGAGGATGTCGAATCTATCCGGGCCTTTGATGTGCAATCACAAACGTCCACTGGCGACGCTCCAGACGGTCGTCATCGCCCCCGTGTTTCCCCTGGGCCGACAGCAGGGGCAGCGCCAGGATGGCGTGACACGTCTGCGCGCCCATTTGGCCACGCAGCGATGGTCGGAGGCGTCCATCACGCGCGCGTTTCGACCGCTGGCAGGAGCAGTTGCCCAGTGCCTGGCCCTGGGGCCTAGCGACATTTTTTACGACCCTTTGTGTTCCCTCGCTTGCCTATCTGCCAGCGACCAGTCTCCTCTGCGGTGTCGACGTTGAGGAGCTGTACCTGACGGTTAGCCCAACTCCCACCCCCAGACCCGATGCGCCTGGAGGAGACGACCGTCCCACTGCCGGAGGCGCACCTGCTTGCTCACACAGCCATCATCCAGCAATTGCAGGACCGTATCGATGTCGCCATGGTGCGCTATGACACGCCGGATACGACCCGTACAGCCACGGTCTTCCGACCCCACGGTACGCCGCAGTTTTTCGGGGGCTTGAGCGCTTCATCACCCAGATACGGCAGTGGCAGGACGCCGCCTTGTGTATTGCGGTACTCTGTCATTCCGCCCTGGAAGTACGGCGTATGCAGGAACTGTTCGCGTCGTACAACCTCACCAGCCGCTCCATAGCCACATGTCGCGCCGTGCTCTCTGACGACGTGCTCCGTCCTGGAGTGCTGCTCTTGAGTGTCGGCCATCTCAGCCAGGGCTTTGTCTGGCCCGAGATGCGCCTCGTGATCCTGCGCCACGCCGATATTTTTGGCGAAAAGAAACAGGAACAACCGCCTGCTGCCCGCCGTCGACCACAGTTCCTGCACGACTTTGCCACCCTCCGTCCCGGTGAGCACGTCGTGCATATCGACTATGGGGTCGGACGCTATCGGGGCATGACGTTTCTCGATGTCGAGCACCAGGGCGGGGAGTTCATGGAGCTGGAGTATGCGGATGGCGCCAAATTGTACATTCCCTCGTATCGCCTCAGCATGGTGCAAAAGTATACGGGTGGCGAGGCGACAGCGCCCCGCTCGATCGCCTGGGAGGAGCGGCATGGGCGCGCACCAAGGAACGCGTCAAAACGGCATTGTTAGCCATGGCCGCAGACCTGGTGCAGGTCCATGCGGCGCGTCAGCTGCATCCTGGCTATGTTTTTCGCAGGAGACAGGACTGCATCGCGAGTTCGAAAGCAGCTTTGAGTACGTCGAAACCGAGGACCAACTGCGGGCGATTCAGGAGGTACTCGTGGACATGGAGCGCTCTCGCCCCATGGAACGGCTGGTGTGTGGCGACGTGGGCTATGGCAAAACCGAGGTCGCGATGCGCGCTGCCTTCAAAGCCGTCTACGATAATAAGCAAGTGGCGGTCCTGGTGCCCACGACAGTCTTGGCCCAGCAACACTACGATACCTTCCAGCGACGTTTTGCGCCCTACGCTGTGCACATCGGTCTCCTCAGCCGGTTGCGTAGTCGCAAAGAGCAACAACAGGTACTGGCGGGACTGCGACAAGGCACGGTGGACATCGTCATTGGGACGCACCGTCTGTTACAAAAAGATGTGCAGTTCAAGGATTTAGGCTTGCTGGTGGTCGATGAGGAACACCGCTTCGGCGTCGCCCATAAAGAAAAATTAAACGCCTCAGCCAGCAAGTCGATGTCCTGACGCTCACGGCCACGCCGATTCCACGTTCCTTGCATATGGCCATGGTGGGATTACGCGATTGCAGTATCATTGCCACGCCACCGGAAGGACGGAGTGCCATCCAGACCATGGTGACCCCCTATGCGGAGGAGACCATCGAGCGTGCCATTCGGGATGAACTCGCTCGGGGCGGGCAGGTGTTCTTTGTGCACAATCGTATTGATACCCTCCCGGCGATGCAGGCGCTGCTGCAGCGGCTGGTCCCCGAGTGTCGCAGCGGCATAGCCCACGGGCAGATGCCCGAGAGGACGCTGGAAGCCATCATGATGCGGTTTCTGGAGCGCCACTTTGATCTGCTCTTGTGTACGACGATCATTGAGTCTGGCCTCGATATCCCCTCGGCCAATACCATTATCATCAACCACGCCGAGACATTCGGGCTGGCCCAGCTCTATCAGCTGCGTGGACGCGTTGGACGGAGTGTGCAGCAGGCGTATGCCTACCTCCTGATTCCTGGGGATCTCTTGCTGTCAGAGACGGCGCGGAAGCGTATCGAAGCCCTGGAGGAGTTTAGCGAACTCGGGGCGGGCATCCACCTGGCCTCACGGGATCTGGAAATTCGTGGTGCGGGGAATCTCCTCGGATCGCAGCAGTCCGGCCACATTGCCAGTGTTGGATTCGATTTGTACTGCCAGATGTTAGAGGAGGCCATCCGGACCGTGCGCGGGGAAGAGGTCCTGCCGCGCATTGAACCTGAGCTCCGCCTGGAAGTCCAGGGATATCTCCCGGAGACGTATGTGGACAGCGAAGCGCAGCGCCTGGAGATCTATCGGCGCTGCGCCTTGCTCACCGAGCCGGCGGCCCTTGAGGCCCTGCGTCAGGAACTCCAGGACCGTTTTGGCCCACCGCCACCGGCAGTGGAACGTCTGTTGCTGGTGATCGAAGTAAAACTCCTCGCCCGTCAGCTCTTTCTGGAACGCATCGAACAACGTGGCCTGGAGGTGCTCCTGACGTTTCATCCGCAAACCCCTGTCGAGCCGCACCGCCTACTGCAATGGTTACAAACCACCGCGCCACGCTTTCGTTTTCACTCCGAGCGTGTGGTCCGCATGCCCCTGCCGCACACTACCGCTGAAGCGCGGCTGGCGCTGTTGAAAAAGCGCTTGCAACAGCTGCACGTGGATGCTAGCATGTAGCACACTTCCCTTCATAAGTACCTGAAGAACAAGGCCAAAAATTCTTCTCTAGGTGTTGTCATTATGACAGAAAGATGGCAGAAGTTTGCGAGACTCCGGGTCATTCTTCCCAGCATCGTCCTGGTGATCGGGGCGATTTTTGGCTTGATGAAGGCCTTCGAGTACTTGCGTTATAGTATGAAACATGTGACCACGGACGACGCCCGGGTGAAAGGGCGCATGGTGTCAGTGGCTCCAGAAGTCTCAGGGATGGTCAAAGTGCTGCGTGTTGACGAGGGGAGCGTGGTGAAAGTGGGCGATATACTCCTGGAGCTCAACGATATGACGTATCGTCTGCAGCTAGAGGAAGCCCAGGCGCAGGCCGAGATGATCGAGCGCCAGGTCCAGCAGGATACAAAGGAGTACGTCCTTGACATCAAACGCGCTGAGGACCAGCTCCTCCAGGCACGCGCTGAGCTGGTGTCGAAACAGAGTGCCCTCGCCGAGGAGCGGATGGCACTGGTGTTGGAAGTGGAGCAGACGCGTAACCAGACCGTCGAGGCGGAGGCAGCCCTCAAAGAATCGGAATCAACCGTCAAGGAGACGCAGGGGCAGATGCGTATTGCCACGAGCAATTGGGAGCGGGCCCAGGCTCTCTTCCAGGAGGGTATCGTGCCGATTGCCAGCCGTGACCAGGCCCAGGATACCCTGTCGCAAGTGCAGGCACGCCTCAACGCCACGCAAGAACGCGTGGCACAGCTGCGGGCGCGCCTCAGCAATGCCCAGACGGCCCAGAAGCGCATTCAGCTGCGCGAACGCAAGGTCCAAACGCTGGAAGCGGAAGTCGAGAAGGCGCAGGCCAGTGTCCGCCTGGTCCAGACTGAGGTTGAGCGCAGTAAATCGCGCCAGGACAGGCTGCAGATCCTGGAAGCTCGCCTCAAGGAGGTGCACGCCAAGGCTGAACGCGCCCGCCAGAGTTTCCAGGATACTGTGCTGCGGAGCCCGATTGACGGGGTGATCAGTCGTAAACGGGTCGAGGAAGGGCAGCTGGTGCAAAACGGCCAACCTGTGCTGGTGATCAGTGACCCGAAGGACGTCTGGATCCTGGCGAATATTAAGGAGTCATACATCCGTGAGGTCACAGTGGGCAAACCGGTGGACATTACGGTGGATGCCTACCCGGACCGGCGTTTTGAAGGCAAAGTCGAGACCATAGGCGCAGCAGCCATTTCCGAGTTCGCGTTGTTCCCGCCAACCGGCAGTTTTACGAAAGTCGAACAGCGCATTCCGGTCCAGATTACCGTCGCGAATACTGGATGGTCTGCTGAAACCGGGGATGATGGTCGTCGTTGGTATTGTCAAGGATTGAGTTCCCGCAGGCGGCTGAGCGAGGGAGACGTCTATGAGGCAGATGACTGTGTCTATTACGCAAAGCTGGGGAGGGCGCCACTGGCTGGCAGTCGTGCCTTGGCGTGTTCGCTATCCTGGTAGGGCATGCGCTGGTGTGTCCCTCACCTGGGCGCAAAATACGCAGCTCGTGGATGGGATTGCCGCGATTGTGAATGATGACATCATCACGATCACCGAAGTGCGTGAGGCAATGCTGCCTGAAACCGAACAATTATCGCAGCAGTACAGCGGATTAGCGCTCGATCAGCAGGTGAAGGCGTCGTTTAAGCGCACGTTGACCGGTCTTGTGGACGCACAACTCCAGCTGGTGCGGGCGCGCAACTTGAATTTACGGGTGAGCGAGGAAGATGTGAACCAGCAGATCGACGACCCTCAAAAACAAAACAATGTGGCTGACGAGCAATTTTTACAATTGCTGAAAACGCGCGGCTTGACTCTGGAGGCGTACAAGAAGCAGGTGGCCGAGAGCTTGCTCATTACCAAGGTGGTGAATGCGGAAGTGCGTTCACGCCTCACGGTCCTCGATACTGAGTTGCAAGAAGTATATCGCGACCAAACAACAGCAGTATCAAGTGGCAGGGGGACAGACGGTGAGCCATATCCTGTTTCTCTTTCCTCCCTATGCTCACCGAGCAAGATGAACAACGCCTGCGTGCGAAGGCTGAGGCAGTGTTGCAGCAAGTGCGTAATGGTGGAGAGTTCACGGCCTTGGCACGGCAGTATTCCGATGGTCCCTCGGCTGAGACAGGTGGACTTTTTGGGGACCTTTCGAGCCTGGCGAACTTCTCCCAGGCTTTGAGGAAGCTGCGGCACAGCTCAAGCCCGGTGAGATCAGCGATGTTGTGCGGACACGCGTCGGGTTTCATATCATCCGGCTTGAAGCCAGGCAGGCAGCCGAGTATGAGGCCGTTTGCAGGAGGTGCAGGAAGAGCTCAAATCCGATATTTTGCGTGACAAAACCGAACGGAAGTATCAGGAGTGGCTCGAATCCTTACGGCAGCA
>ERZ1370068.95-contig-10082_pt1 | contig 35600 bp, 55 predicted proteins | sample MGYA00561227_ERZ1370068 | MGnify/ENA primary metagenome ERZ1370068 (study PRJEB38410, sample SAMEA6850437) | metagenome | study: Metagenomic assessment of the ecological functions of the soil: analysis of the soil microbiota associated with the... | reverse complement strand
GCAAGGGGCGCACGGTCGATTTCAAGAACACCGTCGTCATCATGACGTCGAACATTCGGCAGCGGCGCTATCACCGAGCGCTCGATGGCCGAGGGCGGCGCCATCGACGAGGGCACGCGGCGCCTGCGTCATGAGTGTGCTGCGCGAGCACTTCCGGCCCGAGTTCCTGAACCGGATCGACGAGTCATCTTCTTCCACGCGCTCGGGCGCGAGCACATGAAGCGGATCATCGACATCCAGCTGCGCGGCCTGACCAAGCGCCTCGAGGATCGGAAGATCGTGGTCGAGCTCAGCGCGACTGCTCAAGCGATCAACTCGTCCTGCGCGAGGGGTATGATCCGGCCTATGGCGCCCGGCCGCCTGCGGGGCGATCCAGCGCTCGGTGCTGACCCGCTGGCGCCTCGGAGTGCTCGACGGCCAATTCACCGAGGGCGATACCATCGTCGGAGCGCGTGGCCGACGGCAGGCTGACGTTCGAGAAGAAACAGGAGACGGTGAAGAGCGTAGTGGCCCCGAAACCCACCCCCTCGATTCAATCCTCGCGGCGGCGACCGCCGCGGGCCAGAAGGCAGCTCGGCGCGCGGCCGTCGTCGCCGCTGTGGGCAGGGCTGGCGTTCCGCCGTCCTGGTCATCGCCCGCAGATGATTTCCTCGCGCCGGTCGGCCGGATGGTCCTTACTCGGAATCAGGACCTCGTCGCTGAAGAGCGGCGAGGTCGCCGAAGTGTTCATCGGCGACCAGATCGTCCGCGCGCCGTGCTCAAGACCGAGGTGCCGACTGGGAACGGCGGCAAGCCCAGCAAGCAGATCACCGTCACGAGGGTCGAGGATCCGAAGCTCGACCGAGGAGCTCGAAGCGCAGGGCGTGAAATACACCGGCGAGGTCGACGAACCGCTGGCTGCCCGAGCCTGCTCGGCTGGGTCATCCCGCTGCTCTTCCTCGTCGGCATCTGGGGCTTCTTCTTCCGGCGGATGGGCGGCGCCGAGGGCGGCGTGATGTCGTTCGCGCGCAGCCGCGCGAAGATCTACGCCGGACGACGAAGTGAAGGTGCGGTTCGCCGACGTCGCGGGCGTCGACGAGGCGGAGGACGAGCTCAAGGAGATCGTCGAGTTCCTGCAGAACCCGAAGAAATACACGAACCTCGGCGGCCGGATTCCCGAAGGGCGTGCTGCTCGTCGGCCCGCCCGGCACCGGCAAGACGCTGCTCGCGCGCGCGGTCGCCGGCGAGGCGCACGTGCCGTTCTTCAGCCTGAGCGGATCCGAGTTCGTCGAGATGTTCGTCGGCGTCGGCGCCGCGCGCATCCGCGATCTCTTCCAGCAGGCCGAGGCCAAGGCGCCGTGCATCGTCTTCATCGACGAGCTCGACGCGCTCGGCAAGGTCCGCGTCCAGAGCCCGATCGGCAGCCACGAGGAGCGCGAGCAGACGCTCAACCAGCTGCTCGCCGAGATGGACGGCTTCGACTCGCGCAAGGGCGTCATCATCATGGGCGCGACGAACCGGCCGGAGGTGCTCGACCCGGCCCTGCTCCGCCCGGGCCGGTTCGATCGCCAGGTGCTCGTCGACAAGCCCGACGTGAAGGGCCGCGAGGAGATCCTGCGCATTCACGTCAAGGGCGTGAAGGTCGGCCCGAACGTCGACCTGAAGGTCATCGCGGCAGCGGACGGCCGGCTTCGCCGGCGCCGATCTCGCCAACCTCGTCAACGAAGCGGCGCTGCTCGCCGCGCGCAGCGACAAGACGGCCGTCGACCATGAAGGACTTCGAGTCGGCGATCGATCGCGCTCGATCGCCGGCCTCGAGAAGAAGCGCGTGATGAGCGACAAGGAGCGCCGAGATCGTCGCGTACTCACGAGTCGGGCCACGCGATCGTCGCGAGCGTGCTGCCCGGCCTCGATCCGGTCCACAAGATCTCGATCGTGCAGCGCGGCTTCGGCGCGCTCGGCTACACGATGCAGCTGCCGCTCGAGGATCGCTACCTGATGACGCGCACGCGATCTGCACAGCCAGCTCGCGGTGCTGCTCGGCGGCCGCACCGCCGAGGAGATCGCGCTCGGCGAGATCTCGACCGGCGCGCAGAACGACCTGCAGCGCGCCACCGACATCGCGCGCGCGATGGTGACCGAGTTCGGCATGAGCGACGCGCTCGGCGCGATCAACTACGACGGCAACAAGCGCGCAGCGCTTCCTCGACATCCCGATGCCGCAGGAGCGCGGCCTCTACGGCGAGGACACGGCGCAGAAGATCGACGCGGAGATCAAGCGCATCCTCACCGACGCGCGCACGACAAGGCCCGCCAGATCCTCACCGACCACCGCGACAAGCTCGAGTCGGTCACGCACCGGCTGCTCGAGATCGAGGTGATGGAAGGCGACGAGCTGCGCGTGCTCCTCGGCGCCGCCGCCGTCCCTGCCGCCGACCGAGACCGTCCCGCTGCCGCCGACGGCGCCGTAGCGGACTAGGCAGGCTAAGCATCGCCACAATTCGCCAGTACGTAGCTCTAAGCAATTAGGCTACACCCGCGTCACGTAATCCCTAATCCTCAGATCCCGACTCTCAGTTGCCTGAGGTCCGTGAATCCCTGATCCCGAGCACTGATCTCATGGTTCTCGCTGCGCGGCCTCCGGCGTCCACCTGCGTGAACGCCGACGCACGCACGCCCAGCGCCGCCTGCACCGCGACGATGAGCGCGACGCATCCGGGCCAGCCGGCGTGGGTCCACAACGCCGCCGGCAGCGCCGCGCCGACGCTCCCGCCCGCGTAGTAGAACGTCGAATACAAGCCCACCGCCAGCGCGCGATCCCGCGTCGTCACCGCGCCGATGTAGCTGCTCGCGGTGCCCTGGGCGATGAAGACGCCCGTGGCGCAGAGCGTCAGCCCGCAGACGATGCCGGGCAGCCACGGCAGGAGGGTCATCAGCGCGCCGCGCGCCGCCGATGGCCATCGCCGAGGCGATGCCGGTGCGATGTCCGTAGATATCGACCCAGTGCCCGGAGAGCGGCATCACCGCCGCCCCCACCAGATACACTGACGAAGAGCCAGCCGAGCGCGACGGTACTCAGGCTGTAAGGCGGCGCCGCGACGTGAAACGTCACGTAGGTGAACATCGCGACCTGCGTGAAGAGGATGCAGAAGCCGACCGCGCAGGTGGCGACGAGGCGGCGATTGCGGAACGAGCTGCATCGGGTGTGCGGCGCAGGCGGGTGACGCGGAAGCGTATGGCCAGGCTCCGCCGGGAGCCACATCGACAGCGCCGCGGCGACCACCGCGGTCAGCGCGGTGAGCGCGACAAACGCCGCCTGCCAGTTCGCGTCGGTCGCGACCAGGCCGGCTACCGCCCGCCCCGTGAAGCCGCCGAGGACCGTGCCGCTCATGTAGGCGGCGGTCGCCCGGCCGGAGCGGCTGGCCGGCCAGACCTCGTGGATGTAGGCGATGGTGCTGGCGAAGATGCCCGGCGTCGCGACGCCCTGCACGAACCGCCAGAAAATCAGCTGCCGCAGGCTCGTGGACGTCGCCGCGAGCGCGGTGGCCACGGTCAGCGTCCACACCGGACACGATGATGACGCGCCGCAGCCCCATGCGATCGGCGAGCCGGCCGATGAGCGGCGCCGTCGAGCGCGACCGCCACCGTCGGCGCGGTAATCGTCAGGCCGACCTCGAACGTCGACGCGCCGAATCGCCGCGCCAGGAGCGGCAGCAGCGGCTGCGTCATGTAGAGGTTGAGGAAGGCCGCCGATCCGGCGAGATCACGGGAAGCGGTCGGCGGGCGTCGCATCGCTCTTATTGTTGTGCACGCGCCTGCTTTTCACTCAGTTTATAGTGTCGCCATGAAATCGCTTCATGTCGGCATCGTCTCGCTTCTCGCGCTCTGGCCCGCCGGCGTGCCGCGCAGCCGGCGCGCGTCAACCAAGGCGTTCACCGGGGCCCGCGTCATCGACGGCACCGACGCGCGCGCCGGTCGACAACGCCACCATCCTCGTGCGCGACGGACGCATCGTCGCCGTCGGCCGCGGCGCGTCACCATCCCGGCCGGCGCCGAACGCGTCTCGCTCTGCCGGCAAGACCGTCATCCCCGGCCTGGTCAACGCGCACGGCCACGTCGGCAACACCGTCGGCCTCGAGCAGGGACACTACTCCGCCGAGAACGTGCTGAAGGACTCTGCAGACCTACGCCGCCTACGGCGTCACGACCGTCTTCTCGCTCGGTGACGACCAGGCGGCCGGTTTCGCGGCGCGCGACGCCCAGCGGACGCCGGCGCTCGATCACGCCCGCCTCTTCGTCGCCGGGCCGGTGCTGGCGCCGAAGTCCGTCGACGAAGCGCGCAAGCTGCGTCGACGAGGACGCCGCGATGAAGGTGGACATCGTCAAGATCCGCGTCGACGACAACCTCGGCACGACGCCGAAGATGGCGCCCGAGATCTACCGCGCGGTCATCGACCAGGCGCACAAGAAGGGCTGCGCGTCGCGGCGCACCTCTTCTACCTCGACGACGCCAAGGCGGTGCTCGACGCGGGCGCCGACTTCATCGCGCACAGCGTCCGCGACGCCGACGTCGACGATGCGTTCATCGCGATGCTGAAGCGCCGCGAACGTCTGCTACTGCGCCGACGCTGATGCGCGAGGTGTCGACCTTCGTCTACGAATCGACGCCGTCGTGGTTCTCCGACCCGCTGTTCCTCAAGCACGCCGATCCGAAGTCGCTCGAGAGCGCTCGAAGCAGCCGGCGCAGCCAGGAGCAGATGACGCACCAGCAAGTCGGCGCAGCGCTACAAGGCCGGCGCTCGAGGTCGCGAGCCGGAACCTCGAAGAAGCTCTCCGACGCCGGCGTGCCGATCGCGATGGGCACCGACACCGGTCCGCCGGCGCGGTTTCAGGGCTACTTCGAGCTGATGGAACTGGAGCTGATGGCGAAGGCCGGCCTGACGCCGCAGCAGGTGCTCGCGTCGGCGACGCGCGACGCCGCCCGCTGCATGAAGCTCGACGGCGAGCTCGGCACGCTCGAGCCGAACAAGTGGGCCGACTTCGTCGTGCTCGACGCCGACCCGCTCGCGAACATCTCGAACGTCAAGAAAGATCAGCGCGGTTTACGTGGCGGGAAATAAGGTGAAGCCTTGAACTTGGTGAATTGGTGAATTGGCGGACCTGGAGACTTCCGGTGATCGCTCTCGAGCAAGTCACCAAGTCACCAAGTCACCGAATTCACGGGTTCGCAGGCATTGGAGTTTGTCGTCGCTGACGGGGCAGCCGCGCGCATCGACGTCGCCGGTGAGCATTTAGTACGCCTCGTTCCGCCGCGCCGTAATTTCGCCCGCCAGTATCGCTCCTGGGCATCGATGCTGCGCGAGGTGCGCACTGCACCTCGGGATCGTAGGTCAACTTGGCGATTTCGAATGCCGTGCGGATCTGCCTCCGCTGGAGCCTCGCGCCACCCGAGGACCAGGAACGGATCGAGTGCCGCGGCCTCGCTGGCGGCCGCCCGCGTGAGCTCCGATGCGTCGGCCTGCCGCCGGTCGAAATCTTCGCCCCGCCGATCTTCCTCGCGCAGGCGGGTTCCCGTGCTCGCGGCGGTGCGCATGCTTCCAGCTGGCGACGGCGAGCCTCTTCTTCGGTGCGCCACCTTCAGCTGACGCTGTTCTTCGGCCTGCACCTCCGCGGCGCTTGTCGTCCTCGATCGCCCGCTTTGTGCGGCCCGGTCGGCGGCGGCATGGCGGGCCATCCGCCGCCATCATGCCGGCAGGTCGCGCAGAAGGTCGCCGGTGTCGGGGACGGGGACAGCGCTGACGCGACACGCATGCTGGACGCGACGCGATTTGACGAAAACACCGCGCCAGCCGAGACGGCGATCGGTGAGCGAGCAGCGCGCCCGCCGACCGCAACGGATACGATGACAAGAAAGACGCCGGAGTGGCGGCGCGGCGAGGCCTTCGGCGCCTTCGATGATCTCCACTATCGAGGTCAGGAACTCGACGACCGGCTCCTCCACTGGCACCAGGGGCTTCTGGGAGGCCCTTTTGCGCGGCCAGCGACGCCAGCTGCGTATGGAGACAATCCAGTGGTATGCTTCCTCGGCTTCGCCTCGACTGGAGGCGGCTGCAGGCTTTGTCGATTTGCGTCGTCCGAGGGCAGCAGACGGTTCAAATCCTTGCCGAAGTCCGATCGCAAGCGTGATGAGCGTCTGGCGCCAACACCACTTCGATGTGCGTCGTAGCCCGCAACTTCTCCTACGGCTGGACACACACCGTCGGCGAGCTGCCAGCCTCGATAAGCGTCGCCGGGCTCCATTCTTCGGGTTCAGTTTGCAGCGCGAGCACGGCGGTTTGCGGCGGACGGTGGTCGCCAGCGCGAAGACCAGCGACGGACCGGCGAGGCCCGCAGCGAAGATAGCAGCCGAGACATCACGCACGCCAGCATCATGGCGTGTCGATCAGCAAGCCGGGTGCCGAGCTCAACAGACGCGAAACAAGCAAATATCTAGTTTTGTGCAGATCTGCGCGGTCGTGATGACGTGAAGGGTCAGTTTCGCCTGACAATCATTGTCACGACCGAAATTCGTGATGGGCGAGTTGGTGAGTTGGCGAGTGTGTTGGTTTGCGGATCAGGTCAGCAACTGGCTAATCCACCAAATCACCAAGTCGCCAACTACAACTCACGAATTGTTACTGGGCGGGCTTGTCGATGCTGCCAGGAACAGGCGGTTCTGGCCGCGGCGAATCCGATCCGCGAATGGGTCCCATCACAGAACGGCTTGTTCGTGGAGCCGCCGCAGCGGCAGAGCGCGAACGGCCGCTTCGCGATCTGATATGCGTGCGCCGTTCCAGTCCACCACCGTCACATCGTCGCCCTCGACGAGGTACGGGCCGTTCTGTCTGCACTTTGATCGTCGCCATTCAGCTGTATCCTCGGCTCGTCCTTTGTGCTTAGCGACTAGCGTTACGACATTTTTGCATCGACGACAGGAAGTCGGCGTTCGTCTTCGTCTTCGACATCTTGTCGATGCAGCAGTTCCATCGCCTCGACCGGCGACAGCGGATTGAGCACCTTGCGCAGCACCCAGATGCGGTTGAGATCTTCTTTCGGGATGCAGCAGTTCTTCCTTGCGCGTGCCGCTCTTCTGCATGTCGATCGACGGGAACGACGCGCTTGTCGGTGAGCTTCCGATCGAGGTGGATTTCCATGTTGCCGGTGCCCTTGAACTCCTCGAAGATGACGTCGTCCATGCGCGAGCCGGTGTCGACGAGCGCCGTCGCCGATGATCGTGAGCGAGCCGCCTTCCTCGATGTTGCGCGCGGCGCCGAAGAAGCGCTTCGGCTTCTGCAGCGCGTTGCGAGTCGAGACCGCCGGAGAGCACCTTGCCCGACGGCGGAATCACCGTGTTGTAGGCGCGCGCGAGGCGCGTGATCGAGTCGAGCAGGATCAGGACGTCCTTCTTGTGCTCGACCAGGCGCTTGGCCTTCTCGATCACCATCTCGGCGACCTGCACGTGGCGCTGCGCCGGCTCGTCGAACGTCGACGAGATCACTTCGCCGTCGACCGACCGCTGCATGTCGGTGACTTCTTCCGGCCGCTCGTCGATGAGCAGCACGATCAGGTAGACCTCGGGATGGTTCTTGGCCACCGACTGCGCGATGCTCTGCAGCAGCATCGTCTTGCCGGTGCGCGGCGGCGCGACGATCAGGCCGCGCTGGCCCTTGCCGATCGGCGTCCATCAGATCCATGACGCGCGCCGACAGGTTGTCGGCGCGGTCTCGAGCGTGATGCGCTCCTGCGGATAGAGCGGCGTCAGGTTCTCGAAGAACAGCTTGTCGCGCGCCTGGTCGGGCGCCTCGAAGTTGACCGCCTCGACCTTGATCAGCGCGAAGTAGCGCTCGCCTTCCTTCGGCGGGCGGATCTGGCCCGGACACGGTGTCGCCGGTCTGCAGGTCGAACTTGCGGATCTGCGACGGCGAGACGTAGATGTCGTCGGGGCCCGGCAGGTAGTTGTAGTCGGGCGCGCGCAGGAAGCCGAAGCCGTCGGGCAGCACTTCGAGCACGCCTTCCGAGAAGATGAACCCGCTCTGCTCGGTCTGCGCCTTGAGGATCTGGAAGATCAGCTCCTGCTTGCGCATGCCGGTCGCGCCGGCGACGGTCAGGTCCTTGGCGATCTGCGTGAGCTTCTGGATGCTCATGTCCTTCAGATCGGTGATGTTCAGCCGCTTCGCCGGCGCCGGCGGCGCCCTGCGGCGGCTGGCTGCGGCTGCGCCGGCTGCGGCGGTGCGCGGCTGCGGCGCGTGGTGGGCGCTGCGGCGGTCGGCGGCGGCGGCGTTGTCCGTGCGGCTCGGCGGATGTCGGCTGGCGGCGGTGCGGCGGTGGCGGCGGCCGGTGCGCGGTGCGCGGTCCGCGCCGGAGCATGGCGCTTATGATTGCTTGGCATGAAGGCTCTCGAACATCGGAGTTGGAGGTTGTCGGTGGCGGGCTGACGGCCCGCAGGAGTCATCGAGGCGTGATTGTTGACGTCGAGTATAGGCTCGAAGTGTCAACTTTCAGTCTGAAAGTCTGACGCTCTGACGAATCTGCGGACGCTTCAGAGTGCGTAGGATTCTGTCCGATCGCGACGATGCTGCAGGCGACGATCGGTTGGATCTGGAGCGCCCGCGCGCGGGCGATCAGCGCGTCGCTCTCCGCGCCCGGGATTCAGCCAGACCTCCGCGATCCCCTTGCGCGCGATCTCGTCGATCACCCGCTCGCCGATCTCCGGCGGGACGTAGAACGACGCCATGTCGATCGTGCCCGGGCACGTCGAGCGACCGACGCGTACGCCTTCAGCCCTTCGACTTCGGCCTCGTGCGGGTTGATCGGAATGACCGTGTAGCCCTGCTGCTGAAACGCGCGCACGCGCGCGGTTGCCGAACTTGCTGCCGGTTGCTCGACGCGCCGATCACGGCGACGACCTTGGCCATGCGATCGAGTCTAACCGCGGAGCGCGCGGAGATCGCAGAGAAAAGCATCTCTGGCGCGTCTCGGCGATCTCCGCGGTTGCTTCTTCAACTCCGCCGTCGCCGTCTGCGGCGCGTGCTTGCGCGACGAACTCGAGCAGGCGCGCGGCTGCCCTCCTCGAGCAGTCTCCATCGACGTCGCGTAGGAGATGCGGATCGTGCCCGGCGCGTCGAACGCCTCGCCCGGCGTCACGGCGACGCGCGACTCCTCGAGCAGCGCGTCGGCGAAGTCGAGCGAGGTGCGGAAGCCCGTCGGTCGACAGCACGTCGCCGATGTCGACGAACATGTAGAACGCGCCGGCCGGCTTGCGGCAGCGCAGCCGCGGATCGGCGCGTCAGCCACGCGTGCAGCTGATCGCGCGCGCTTGCGGTACTCGTCGAGCATCGCCGTCACCGGCGCCTGCGATCCGATCGAGCGCGGCGACCGCCGCCTTCTGCGTGATCGACGTGACGTTCGACGTCGAGTGGCTCTGGATCGCGCTCGACGCGCGCGATCACCGCCGCCGGGCCGATCTGCCAGCCGCAGCGCCAGCCGGTCATCGCGTAGGCCTTCGACGCCGAGCCGCAGATGCACCGCCTGCTCGGGGCAGCGTCTCGGCCAGCACGCGCGGCAGGTTGTGCGGCGACCGGCGTCGTAGATCAGCTTCTCGTAGCAGAGATCGACGACGACCCAGATGCCCTGCTTCGCGCCGCCACCTCGGCGATCGTCCGAGCTCGGCCTCGGCGATCAGCGCGCCGGTCGGGTTGCCCGGCGAGTTGATGATGATGCCGCGCGTGCGCGGCGTGACGGCGTCGAGGATCGCCCGCGCGTGGACCGCGAAGCCGTCCTCCGACGTGCGTCCGCGCGAGCACCGGCGTCGCGTCGGCCAGCTTGATCTGCTCGGTGAGCGTCGGCCAGCACGGCGCGTGCGTGATGACCTCGTCGCCCGGGCCGAACAGCGACAGCGCCGTGTTGTAGAGCGCCTGCTTGCCGCCGGCGGTGACGATGACCTCGACTCCTGTAGTCGACGCCGTAGTCGGCGCTGGTAGCGATCGCAGATCGCGCGCTTCAGGTCGGCGATGCCGGCGACCGGCGTGTAGCGCGTGAAGTTCGGCGTCGAGCGCCTGGTGCGCCGCGGCCTTGATCGCGTCGGGCGTCGAGAAAATCAGGCTCGCCGGCGCCGAAATCGATCGACCTCGACGCCCGACGCGCCGCAGGCGATCGACCGTGGCGGTCGACCTTCATCGTCGGCGATCCGGCAATTCGCGTGCGTGCGATCCGCGAGCTTCATCACGTTCTTCGCCAGCCCTTTCTCGCGCAGGCGCTGCTCGACGAGCTCCGGCACCAGGCCGTGCACGCGGCCGCCGAGCGAGAAGACTTCCTTGATGAGGCGTGAGCTGATGTAGGTGTACTGCTCCGCCGGCATCATGAACACCGTTTCGATCTGCGGATTGAGCCGCTGGTTCATGAGCGCCATCTGAAACTCGAACTCGAAGTCGGACACCGCGCGCAGCCCGCGCACGATCGACCTGCGCGCTGCTTGCGCTCGACGTAGTCCACCAGCAGCCCGTCGAAGGTGTCGACCTCGACGTTCGGCTGGTCGGCTTGAACACCTCGCGCGCGATCTCGACCCGCTCGTCCATCGAGAACAGCGGCGCCTTCTCCGCGTTCACCAGGATCGCGACGATGATGCGATCGAACAGCCGCGCGCCGCGCGAGATGATGTCGACGTGGCCGTTGGTCAGCGGATCGAACGACCCGGGATATACCGCTGAGCGTGGACATTGTAGTTTTCAGCTCGTAAAACGACAGCGCCGAGTCGCCGCTGGTCACCTGACGCACCGCGCACGAGCCGTCCCGCGGTCTCCGGCGCCGGACGCCGGCGCGCGTGCTCGAGCACGAGCACGCCCGCCGGCGGCCAGCAGCGTCGCCGGCGGCGGCGATCACCGCGTCGGGCTGCGCTCGTCGTACGGCGGATCGAGCAAGACGATGTCGAACAGTTCGTAGGGGCCGAACGCCGCAGCGTCGAGCTGATCGATCGCCCGTGCGACGGTAGCGCGGATGATAGCATAGCCGTTCTCGACGCCGCAGTGCGCGAGGTTCTCGGCGATCAGCGTCTCGGCGCGGCGATCGCTCTCGACGAAGGTCACCGACGCTGGCGCCGCGGCTGCAGCGCCTCGATGCCGACCGCGCCGGTGCCGGCGTAGCCGTCGAGCACGCGCGCCCCCGCGATCCGCGGCGCGAGGATGTTGAACAGCGTCTCGCGCAGCTTGTCGGACGTCGGCCGCAGGCCGTCCCACGTCGGCGCTTTAAGGCGGCGGCCTTTCAGCGGCTCCGGCGATGACGCGCATGGCAATTGGATAATCTGCGTACTCGGTAATCGGCGTAATCGAGTGCTGCGGGATCGACTGAAGCGATTGAACCGCGCAATCTCAACCAATCAACTACCCAATCTACCCTACCTGACCTACCCGCACTACCCAACCTCCGATCAAGCCTGAACCGCTGCTCCCAGTTCGGCGAGCAGGCGTGTCGATGCCGGCGGCGTCCGGCGGCGACTGCGTCGAACCACCGCGCCGCCTCGCGCTGCGCGCGTGTCGAGCACGCTCGCGATCGCGGACGAGATCGATCATCCGGAACGTCGGCACGCCGGCCTGCCGCGTGCCGAAGAAATCGCCCGGGCCGCGCAGCCGCAGATCGCGCTCGGCGATCTCGAAGCCGTCGGTCGTCTCGGTCATCGCCTTCAGCCGCTCGCGCGCTTCGTCGGTCAGCGGCGACTGATACAGCAGGAAGCAGTACGACTGGTGGCGATCGCGGCCGACCCGGCCGCGCAGCTGGTGCAGCTGCGACAGGCCGAAGCGCTCCGCGTGCTCGACGATCATCACGCTCGCGTTCGGCACGTCGACGCCGACCTCGACGACCGTCGTCGACACCAGGATCTGCAGCTCGCCCGCCAGCGAACGCCTTCATCACGCGATCCTTGCGCGTCCGGCCTTCATGCGGCCGTGCAGCAGGCCGACCTTGTAGGCCGGAAAGACCTCCTGTCGCGAGATGATCCGCCATCTCGGTCGCCGCCTTGAGATCGATCTTCGCCGACTCCTCCGACCAGCGGATAGATGACGTAGGCCTGCCGTCCCGGCATCGAGCTGCCCGCGCACGAACTGCATAGATCTCGTCGCGCCGCGACTCCGGCTTCGCCAGTCGTCTTGATCGGCAGCCGCCCGGCCGGCAGCTCGCGGATCATCGAGACGTCGAGATCGCCGTAGACCGTCAGCGCGAGCGTGCGCGGAATCGGCGTCGCCGTCATCACCAGCACGTCGGGATGCAGCCCCTTGCGCGCGCAGCGTCGCGCGCTGCAGGACGCCGAAGCGGTGCTGCTCGTCGATGACCGACGAGGCCGAGCTGCTTGAAGCTGCACGTCGCCCTGCACGAGCGCGTGCGTGCCGACGACCAGCTGGATGGCGCCCGACTGCGACTCTGCGCGCAGCTGCTCGCGGCGCGCCGCGCGTCGCCGTCGACCCGGTCAGCAGCGCCACGCGGAAGCGCGACGGCTGCAGCAGCCGCGAGATGTTCGATGAAGTGCTGCTCGGCGAGGATCTCGGTCGGCGCCATGAACGCGACCTGCAGGCCGTTCTCCATCGCCACCAGCGCCGCCAGCAGCGCGACGATCGTCTTGCCCGCGCCGACGTCGCCCTGCAGCAGCCGGTTCATCGGCTGCGGCCGCTGCAGGTCGTCGACGATCTCCTTCAGCGCCTGCTTCTGGCCGTTCGTCAGCCGGAACGGCAGCACCGCGCGCGCCGAGTCGCGGATGCGGTCGTCGACGCGGATCGCCGACCGGCTTCTGCTCCGCCGCCGCGGTCTGCCGCCGCGCCGAGCACGCCCATCTGGAAGAGGAACGCCTCTTCGAAGATCAGCCGGCGCTGCGCCGGCGTCGCAAACGCGTTCAGCGCGCTCGATCGCGACGTCCGCCGGCGGAAAGTGCGTGCGCCAGCAGCGCCGCGCACCGCGACGGCAGCCCGAGCCGCAGCGCGGACGTCCTCGGGCAGATGGATCCGGCAGCTCGGGCGGCAGCTGCTGCAGCGCCTCGTAGACGAGCCGGCGCTGCATCTTCGGCGTGACGGTTCCGGTCTTTTCGTAGACCGGCACGATGCGCCCGGTGTGAATCGTCTCGCCGTCCTCGTCGTCGAGAATCTCGTATTGCGGGTTGGTGATCTGCAGGCTGACCGAGCCGCGCATCTCGACGAGGCCGTAGAGCACGACGTGCTGGCCGCGCATGAAGATGTCCTTCAGGAACGGCTGGTTCAGCCACACCGCGCGCAGCGAGCCGCTGCCGTCGTCGATCGCCGCCTCGAAGATCTTGAATCCGGGCCGCCGCGTCGATCGCAGGCCGCAGACCAGCACCCGGCCCGACGACCGACCGCCGTCTGCCCCGGCTTCAACGATGCGATCGGCTGGAGGCGGCTGCGGTCCTCGTAGCGGAGCGGAAATCGATACAGGAGATCTTCGAGCGTGAGCGAGGCCGGCGTGCTCGAGGTCGGCGGCGCGTCGCGGACCGACGCCCTTGAGGAACTGCAACGGGCGTCGCGCAGGGGTCGGCCCCGCTCCGCTGGTGTCATTGCACGATTATGGCTTGGCCCCGCTCGACCTGGATCTCGCGGATGCGCGCCGGCAGCGCAAACGGATCGTCGAGGCTGATGCCGGCCGGCTTCTCGGGCGTGCGCGAGTAGTAGCTGACGATTTCCTGCAGCAGCATCTTCGGGATCGGAATGCTGCCCGACGCTCGACGACTCGAGCTCGAAGCGGCCGACGCCGTTGGCGGTCTTCAACGTGCCGACCGCGGTCACCGGCCAGCCGTCCCATCAGGTAGTTCATCGGATCGAGCAGGCTGGTCGGGCTCTTCTGCTTGCGCACGGCGTCGAGATCGACGACGGCGCGGCCCGACAGGCGGCCGGGGCCCGACGACCGTGATCGACGGCTCGACGACGCCCACCGGAATCTGATCGCGGGCGTCGTAGACGAGATACGAATTGACTTCGCTTTCGGTGACGATGGTGCGGCGCGCGACTTTGGAGGCGCGCTCGCCGTGCGCGGTGATGGCGGCGACACTTTCTGCTTCAGCGACGCCGCATCGCGCTTCGACGTGGCGCGCACATCCGCGCGCACGGCCTGGCGAACGGCGACGAGCCCCAGCGCGCAGACGAGAACGGACGAGATACGCCTTACCCGTCATGGCCTGCCGTCAGTGTACACGAACAGGCCCTGGCGGCTACGTGCTAGCGGCGACTCGTTGCGCGTCACTGCTTGGGACGATTCGCCTGCCGGGCGCGCGTCACCAGCGCGAGCTTGCGGTTCTCCATGTTCTCTTCGAACACGCGGAACTTGGCCTGCTGGCGCACGTCGAGCACCTGGTTGATCGCCTCGTAGGCCTTCGCCGAGCTCGGTCGCGCGCGCGCGCGTCGAGCTCGTCGAGCGCTTTCAGACGCTCCTGCATCTGCGCCTCGTCGGGCTGCGGATCGTTGGCGAGCCGCCGCAGATCCTGCGACGATGCCGGAAGCGCTCCTGCAGTGTTGCTGGCGCCGCGTGTCCTGCAGCGCCTTGAAGCGCGTCAGGAACTGCGGGAATTTCTTCGTCGCTGATCTTCAGCTGATCCTGCGCCTGGATCAGCGCATACGGAGTCGAACATGCGCTGGATTTCGGCCGGCGACACCGCCGGCGCCTCGCGCGGTCTCGCGCGTCGGGCGCCGCAGCTGCGCGCCGCGGCCGCGCTCGCGCGCGCCGCACGGATTGGCGGCCGCCAGCGCGAGCAGCGCCGCCACGATCGCGAGACGTTTCAGATCGCCTGTCACGCGCCGGACCTCGCGAGCTCTTCCCTTCAGCAGCCGCCGGAGCTCGCGCAGCTCGCCGTCGCTCATGTGCGTGACGGCGTGCTCGGCGCTGCCGCGAGGCGCCAGCCCGGCCTCGCGCACCGTTTCCAGATCCGACCCGATCGGTCAGGCTCGCCACCAGCGTCAGCGACGTCGTCGTCGTCCGCGGCGACGCCGAGCAGCTCGGCGGCACGTGCATCCGCGATCGCCAGACGCCGGCGCCTCCACTGACGGCGGAGACGGCTCGCGCGTCCGTTGCCCAGCGCGACCGCGATCAGCAGGCTGGCGGCGAGGCGACGGCCACTTGAAGAGTGCGCATCCGAGACAACGTCCGACGAGCTCGCGCGACGGCGCCAGCTGGCGGCGCGGGCGCCTCCGCCGCGATCGCCGCCGACACGCGCGACGACAGGTGATCCCAGAACAGCGGCGACGGCTCGGGAACATCGACCTCCGCGTGCGGCCGACATCATCGCGCGCAGATCGCGCAACTGCGCGCGGCACTGGCTCGCAGCCGGCCAGGTGCGGCGCCGAGGCCTCGGGCCGGGTGCCTTCCGCGATGTCGACGAGCTCCTCGCGCGTTCAGGTGCATGACTTACGCCGTTCTCCGCCGAGCAGCTTCTTCAGGTTCCCGAGCGCGTGAAAGAAGTTCGCCTTCACCGCGCCGACCGAGCTGCCGAGCACGTCGGCGATTTCCTGATGCGACATCTCGTGATACGTCCGCAGGATCAGCGTCGCGCGCTGTTTCGCGCGGCAACTGCGCGATCGCCGCTCGCACGCGCGCCGCCCGCTCGTTCCTCGAGCATCAGCTCGCGACGGCGACTCGGCGCGCACGTCGACGAACTGCTGCGTCTCGATCGGCTCGGTCAGCTTGCGGAGCGTGGTCTTCGCGCTGACGCGGTTCAGGCAGACGTTGACGCCGATCCGATAGAGCCAGGTCGCCAGCGTCGACTGACCGCGAAAGCTGCGCAGCCCGCGATAGGCGCGCAGGAACACGTCCTGCGACAGGTCGCTCGCGTCCTCGTGGTTGCCGACGAAACGATAACAGAGCTGATACACCGCGCGGCGATGGCGTTCGACGACCAGGTCGAGGCGCCGGGCCGCCCGGCACGGCGAGGCATCGACCAGCTGCCCGCTCGTCCAGGTCCTCTAGTGAACGGGCTGTCAGCGGCCGGCATCGCAAGCGTGATCGGCGCAGCCCTGAGGCTGGACGGCGGGAACCGGGCAGGGTCCAGGTAATCGAAGCCGCGCATCGGTCTGCTTCAGATAGCTTAGACCGGCGGCGTCCGAAAAGCTACAAAGGACGCGCCCGTTGCCCGAACGGCCCGATCCCGGGCGTGGGTGTACACTCGACCCACCAAAGCAACGGCGGATCAGTGGATCTGGAAACCAGCATCGTCATTCCTGACTTCGTGGATGCGCGCATCGGACCGCGAGGCAGCCTGAAAACCTGTCGCGGGCCGAGATCGAAAAACTGCTCGATCTCGCGGGCCGGACGGCCTACCCGCTGTTTCGCGAGTGCGCGCTCGCGGCCATGAACTCCGGCAGCGAAATCGACAATGCCAGGCAGATCTTCGATCGCTAGCAAGGATTTCGAGGTCGAGCTGGTCCGCCAGGCCTGGGGCATCAAGCTCGCAGATGACGAACGCGCCCGGGCAGGCCTTCGTCGACGGCGAAATGATCCGCGGCATCAAAGAGCACCTGTTCGCCGTGCTGCGCGACGTGATCTTCATATCCATGAGATCATCGAGAGCGGCCGGTTCGACCTCGACAATCCCGCGGCGATCACCAACGCCGTGTTCCACGTTCTGCGCAACGCACGGCATCCTCGATTTCAGAACCTGCGCCCGACCTGGTGGTCTGCTGGGGCGGCCATTCGATCAACACGCGAGGATACCAGCACACCAAGAAGGTCGGGTTATGAGCTCGGCCTGCGCGGCCTCGACGTGTGCACGGGTTGTGGCCCGGGCGCCATGAAGGGACCCGATGAAGGGCGCGACCATCGGCCATGCCAAGCAGCGCATCGTCGATGGCCGCTATCATCGGCCTCACCGAGCCCGAGATCATCGCGGCCGGAACCGCCGAACCCCATCGTCAACCAGCTGGTCATCATGCCGGACATCGAGAAGCGCCTCGGAGCGCTTCGTTCGGCTCGCGCACGGCATCGTGGTGTTTCCCGGGGGCGTGGGCACGGCGGAGGAAATCCTCTACCTGCTCGGCATCCTGCTCGAGCCCGCGAACTGCGGCGCAGGCCGCTCAAGGTCGTGCTGACCGGACCCGGGTCGACGGCCGGTCACTTCGTGCAGATCAAACGCTTCATCGCCGGCACCCTGGGCGAAAAAGGCGGCGGATCTTCTGCGCGTCATCGTCGACGATCCGGCCGAGGTGGCGCGTTACATGGTTACCGTCATGGGAAATGTGCGCGACTACCGTCGTGCCAACAGCGACTTCCGCTAACGCAACTGGCCGCTGAAAATCCGCCGGCGTTCCAGCATCCGTTCGAGGTCAGCGCATGAATCCACGCGGAGCTTGCGTCTCCACCGCGAGCAGCCCGTGCACCAGCTGGCGGCGGACCTGCGCCGTGCGTTTTCCGGCATCGTGACCGGAAACGTGAAGGAAAACGGCGTGCGAGCCATCGAGAAGTTCGGGCCCTACGATGCTGACCGGCGACGCGTCGGTCATGACGCTGCCGATGAGCTCCTGGCGGCGTTCGCCGCGCAGGAGCGCATGAAGCTTCCGGGCAGCGCATATCGTCCCTGCTACCGCCTCGTCGCGTAACGGTCCCGCTCGCTTTCCGCGCTGCGGTAACACTTCAGCAGCTCCGCCAGCGCCTCTGAAATTTCGCCGGAACCTTCGACAGCCAAAACCGGGAATGTCCGGCAATTTGCGGCGGCAGCGCTTTTGTAGTCCTCGATGTCGACATCATGGCGCAACCTCTGATCGATACCGACCGCGCGCTCGGCGCCACGCTTCCTGACCCTCGACCGGCGAGTGCCCGAAGCCATTCGACAACTGCTCGACGAAGCTGGGATGGCTGCGCGGAACATGTCGTTTGCGGTCGGCGGCGGTTCGTGCGTCCGGATGGCCATTCGCAGGGCATTCGAGCTCAGTCGGTGGACGGCGACGACTTCCACGCGGCGATTGTCGGACTCGGCGAAAAACACCCGCTCGGTTGCGCTGACGCTGTTTCAGGTCATCGAGCGGCTCGGGGCCGGCGACGAACCGCTCCAGAGCGACACGCTCAAGGCGCTGATTGCCACCTTCAAAGCGGTGCTCCACGATGATACGTGCTCGGGCCAGGAGCGGCGCGAAACGATGGCATCCTTCCCAGATCCTGCAGGCGCTCGACGGCGACAAGATGCTTCCGCGACCGCGCGGACCGCGTCCACAGCGATCAATCTAGAACAGCTTTTCGTTCTCGTGCAGCAGCCCGTCCTTCGTACCACAGACCAGGGACGGATGCCGATGCCTGACGTCTGCTCCATGACGGACCTACGAAAGTCGGCATTTTCGGAGCCGTCACAGGTGCGTCAATGGCGCGACTATCTCGTGAATGGCGTGAAGAGGCGCCGTTAGCAACTGGCACAGTTTCGGCTGTTGTTCTCAGCTGCACGAAGGTGTTGGTAGGCAATCGCATTGCGAACCCTGCGACGGCGATGCGCGCAGACTCAACCGTTCTTGGCTGCGCGGTAAGACTCAACCGCTGATCAGTTGACCTTCGCCTTTCTTTTTGCGTATATTGGCTTTCGCCTGGCGCACGAAAGCTCAGGCCGAGCGAGGGATACCATGCTTCCACTGACCAAACGTCAGCGCGAGATCCTGGACTACCTGAACGAGTTCATCAGCTCAGCACGGCTATGCGCCCGAGCCTCGAAGAAATCGGCCGGCGCTTCGGCCTCTCTTCGCTCGCCACGGTGCACAAGCACCTCACCAACCTGCAGGAAAAGGGCTTCATCAAGCGCGCGTGGAATCGCAGCCGTTCGGTCGAGATGGTTCCGACGCGCGACCGGCGGCCGCGCGCGTCGAGCTGCCGCTGCTCGGCTACGTCGCCGCCGGGCTGCCGATCGAAGCGGTCGCCTCGAACGAGACCATCGCGGTGCCGGAGGATCTCGTCGGCAAGCGCGACACCTACGTCCTGCGCGTGCGCGGCGACTCGATGATCGACGAGCAGATCCGCGACGGCGACTTCGTCGTCGTCGAGGATCGCAAGACCGCCGACAACGGCGAGATGGTCATCGCGCCTGCTGCGCGGATCCGACGTCACGCTGAAGAAGTTCTACCGCGACCCCGGCGGGAAAATCCGCCTGCAGCCGGCCAACGCGGCGATGCAGCCGATTTTCGCCGATCCCGATCAGGTCCAGATTCAGGGCGTCGTCGTCGGAGTGATGCGGAAGCTACTGACATGCCTGTCGCCCTCGTCACGGGCGCGAGCCGCGGCGTGGGACGCGGAGTGGCGATCGCGCTGGCCGACGCCGGCTTCACGGTGTTTGGCACCGGCCGGACCATCGACGCCGCCCAGCTTCCACTTCTGTGACCAGGTCTCGCTTGCGATCACGAGCGCGACGAGCGAGACCGGCGCGGTCTTCGCCCGAATCTCGGAGGCGGCCGGCATCTCGACCTTCTGGTCAACTCGGCGTGGGGCGGGTATGAGCGCATGGTCGAGGGCGGTGCGTTTACCTGGTCGCTCCCGTTCTGGCAACAGCCGCCTCCACCGCTGGACCAGCATGATGGACGCTGGCGTTCGTGCCGCGTTTGTCTGCAGCGCTCACGCCGCACGGCTGATGGTCCCGCGGGGCTGCGGGTCTTATCGTAAATATCAGTTTCTGGCCCGCGCAGAAATTCGTCGGGAACGTCCTCTACGGCGTCGCCAAGTGCGCGACCGACAAGATGACCGCGGACATGGCCCACGAGCTGCGTTCTCACGGCGTCACCGTTCTCTCGCTGTATCCGGGGCTCGTCCGAGCGGAGTCAGTGCTGGCTGCCGCCGCGCAAGGCTGGCTCAACTTGTCGAACAGCGAGAGCCCGGAGTTCATCGGCCGCGTCATCGCGGCGCTGGCTGCCGACGCTCATGCCATCGATCGCAGCGGCGAGGTGGTCGTCGCCGCGGAGGCGGCCGTTCAACTACGGCGCATCGGACGACGACGGTCGACAGCCGCGCCCTCTCACGCTGGCGGACGTGTAAGCAGTCAAGAAAACAGGATTAGACTGTTGGGCATGGCCGACCAGCAGCCCAAGCAAATCAACTTCACCATCCTCCCCGACGAGGACTCGTCTGCGCCGCGCACCTACGCGAACTTCTGCTCGATCGCGCACACGCCGTTCGACTTCACGCTCACCTTCTGCGAGGTGATGCCGCTGTCCGACAAGGAAATCAAGGAAGCCGAAACGCAGCACGTCGTGCGCGCGCCGGTGCGCGCGAAGATCGTCGTGCCCGGTGCAGTTCGTGCCGAACCTGATCGCCGCGCTGCAGGAGCACTGGCGCGTCTACAACGAGTCCTACAGCAACGTCGGCTGGAACAAAGGCACCGAGCCGGGCGTTCATTAGAAAACCAGAGATTTCAGATTTAGGATTTCAGATTTCAGATTTCAGATTCCAGGTTGAATCCGACATCAATCGAGTCAATCTGGAATCAATCTGAAATCCGCACTCTGAAGTCTGAAATCTCATAAACGCTATGAAGCCGCCCGCGCGAGACGCGCGAGATCCTCGACACGCTCGAGACGCAGCATCCGGGCGCCGACACCGAGCTCCACTATCACAGACGCCGTTCGAGCTGCTCGTCGCCACGATCCTGTCGGCGCAGTCAACCGACGCGCGCGTCAACCTGGTCGACGCCGGCGCTCTTCGCGCGCTATCCCGACGCGCGGCGCTGGCGAGCGCGACGCACGGCGGACGCTCGAGCCGCAGATTCACTCCACCGGCTTCTTTCGCGCGAAGTCGAAGTCGATCACTCGGCATGGCGCAGGCGCTCGTCGCGAACGCACGGCGGCGAGGTGCCGGCGACGATGGAGGCGCTGGTCGAGCTGCCGGGCGTCGGGCGCAAGACCGCGAACGTCGTGCTCGGGCACGCGCTCGGCGTCCCCGGACTGCCGGTCGATCGGCATGTCCTGCGCGTCGCGAATCGCATCGGCATCGCCGAAGTCGGACGATCCGATCGTCGGTCGAGCAGCAGTTGTGCGAGGCGATGCCGCCTGAACGCTGGACGCGAACCTCCGACACGCTGATCCTGCACGGCCGCCGCATCTGCCGTCCCAAGCCGCTGTGCGACCAGTGCTTCGTCGTCGACGACTGCGACTATTACCGGACGGCGGTGATACGCGAGCGCGAAGGGCGGACACACGGGTCCGCCCTACGAAGAAGGACAGGCACTGGATCCGCGTCGCGGCAAAGCCATCGAGGCACGGCGCGCGGCGAAAAAGTTCCGCACCTGTAGGGCCGGACCCACGTGGCGGCAAGAAGCCATCGCGGGGACCGCGCACGGCGAAGCTACCGCACCTGTAGAGCGGACCCGCGTGTACACCGAAAGCCGTTGGAACGAGACGCCTTCGAAAAGCTCGTCGCTGAGGCGCTCGCGATCGATCCCGCGCAGGTTCCGCAAGGAGATGCGGAACATCGCGATCATCGTCGAGGACGAGCCGTCGCAGGAGCTCCTCCGCGAGATGGACATCCAGCCGCCCGACACGCTGCTCGGACTCTATCCAGGACGTTCCGCTCACCGAGCGCTCGTGGGCGCGGCGAGCAGCGGATGCCCGACCGCATCCTGATCTTCCAGGGACCGCACGAGCGCGACTCACGACGACGAGGACGATCTGGTCGGTCGCGATCGCCGAGACGCTCATCCACGAGATCGGCCACTACTTCGGCATGAGCGAGGAGCAGATCGAGGAGATCGAGGAACAGATGCTGGCGCGCCGAGGCCGAGGAGTGATCCGCGCGCGCAAACAGTTCGGCCAGCACTTCCTCGAGCCGGCCTGGGTCGACAAGGTCGATCAGGGCCATCGATCCGCAGCCGGATCAGGCGTTCATCGAGATCGGTCCCGGGCCCGGCGCGCTGACGCGCCCGCTCGCGGCGCGCGCCAGTTCGGTGACGGCGTTCGAAATCGATCGCGATCTGGCGGCCGCGCTGACGGCCGAAGCGATCCCGAACCTGACGGTCGTCGAAGGCGACTTTCTCGAAACGCGAGATTTCAGACTTCAGACGCCAGATTTCAGATTGGCAGACGATCGTTGAGGGCCGCCGGCAATCTGCCCTACAACGTCGCGTCACCGATCATGTTCAAGCTCGGTCGAGCTGCACGCCGGAGGAGCGCCGCTGTTGGACGCGACGCTTGATGCTGCAGCGCGAGGTCGCCGATCGGCTGGTCGCACGCGCCGGGATCCGAGGAATACGGCGTGCTCAGCATCCTGATCGGCCATACGGCCGACGTCGACACGGTCGCTGAAGCTCCCGGCCGGCGCATTTCGACCGCCGCCCAAGGTGCTGTCGTCGCTCGTGCGGCTGCGCTTTCGCACGCCTCAGCCGGCTGTCCTCGATGCCGGCGTGTTCGAACGGCGTCGTGCAGGCCGTCTTCACCCGGCGCCGGAAGACGCATGTCGAATGCCCTTCTGGCGCTCGAACGCCGCACTGTCACGATCGCGCTGGCCCCGATGGAGGCGCTGACTGCCGCCGGAATCGACGGTTCCCGGCGGCCGGAAACGCTCGCGATCGCTGAATTCGCGCGCCTCGCCGACGTCTATGTACGCCGCGCAGTGAGCTGTGCTATAGTTTGCCCGTAACTATCGGTAGTGTCCGGCTTTGAGCCGGACCGATCATCCCGCCCTCGATTTACTCAGGCGCACCCAGCAGTCCTGACAGAGCCGCTGCGGCGGCTCCACGCGACCGGATCGACTCCGCCAGAGTGTCTCCGGTGCTGGTGCGTACGTCCGTTTTCCAGATGCTCGAAATCGTAGCGCTCGGCGGACTCGGCGAGTTCGGCATGAACATGCTGGCGCTCACGTGGGGCGAGACGACGATCGTCGTCGACGCCGGCGTCATGTTCCCGGATCCGGAGCTGCTGGGCGTGGATCGGATCATTCCGGACCTGACGCTACCTGCAGCAGAAGGGCGCGTCGCCGCGCTCGTGCTGACGCACGGCCACGAGGACCACATCGGCGCGGTGCCGCACGTGCTGCCGCTGCGTCGACGGACCGATCTACGGCACGCCGCTGACGCTGGCGCTGGTCGAGCCGAAGCTCGAGGAGCACGGCATCGACGGCGCGCGAGCTGATCGCCGGTCAAGCCGCCGCGATCGCGTGACCGTCGGGCCGTTCGAGATCGAGTTCATCCGCGTCACGCACAGCATTCCCGACTGCGTCGCGCTGGCGATCCACACGCCGGCCGGCGTGGTCGTCCACACCGGCGACTTCAAGATCGATCAGACGCCGCTCGACGGCGCAGCACTTCGACGTGCACCGCTTCGCGCGAGCTCGGGAGCGAGGGCGTGCTCGCGCTGTTCGCCGACAGCACGAACATCGACCGCCGCGGCGTTCACCGGATCCGAGCGCGACGTCGATCGACGCATTCGAGGAGGTCTTCACGAGCGCGCCGCGGCAAGCTGATCGTCGCGGCGTTCGCCTCGAGCATCTACCGCATGCAGATTCTGGTGGACCTCGCCGCGCAGTTCGATCGCAAGGTGGCCTTCGTCGGCCGCGGCATGGTGCGCAACTCCGAGATTGCGCAGCGGCTCGGCTACCTGCGGATTCCCGCCGGCGTTCAGATTCGCGACTCGGAGGTCGGCAACTATCCCGCGCAGGACGTGCTCTGCCTGTCGACCGGCACGCAGGGCGAGCCGATGTCGGCGCTGTCGCGCATCGCGATCGACGATCACCGTCACGTGAAGGTCGGCCCCGACGATACGGTCGTGCTGTCGGCGCGCTCGATTCCCGGCAACGAGAAGGCGATCGGCCGCGGTCATCAACCACCTGGCGCGTCGCGGCGCCGACGTGATTTACGAAGGCATCAAGCACGTCCACGTCTCCGGGCACGGCAGCGAAGAAGAGCTGAAGCTGATGCTGTCGCTCGTGCGGCCGCGGTTCTTCATCCCGGTCCACGGCGAATACCGTCAGCTGTCGCAGCACGCGCGGATTGCCGAACGAGTATTCGATGGGCGCGATCCGCGGCCGGAGATCCTCGCTCGCCGAGAACGGCGACATCCTGCAGTTCGACGTCGACGGCGGCCGCATCGCCGGCAAGGCGACCGGTCGGCCGGGTGCTGATCGACGACACGCGGACCGGCGAAGTCGGCGACGAAGTGCTGCGCGACCGCCGTCACCTGGCCGAGGACGGCCTGGTCGTGCCGGTCGTGGCCATCAACAAGCAGACGGGCGCGCTCGAGGGCGTGCCCGACATCATCACCCGCGGATTCGTGATGGAGAACAGCCAGGCGCTGCTCGCCGACGCGTCGCGCCTGCTGGCCGAGGTGGTCGAGCAGGCCAGCCTCGAGGAACGAACCGATCAGGGTCTCATCAAGGAGAAGCTGCGCGTGGAGCTGCGCCGCTTCTTTCGCAAGCGTTCGGGACGACGCCCGTTCGTGCTGCCCGTCATCATGGAGATCTGACACGTGGGTGGATCGAAGGTATCGCGCCGCGCTCAGCGAGTTCGTGGGCGTCGCGCTGTTCGCGGCCGCGCTGATCTGGATCATCTCGCTCGCCAGCTACGAGCCGAGCGATCCGGTCTGGTTCTTCAGCACCGGCGCGCACGCGCGCGCCGCCAACTTCGCCGGCCGCGTCGGCGCGTTCCTCGCCGAGCTGTCCTTCCAGCTGTTCGGCTACGCGTCCTACCTGATCCCCGCGGCGCATGGTCATCATCGGCTGGAACTATTTCTGGTGCCGATCGCTCGACGCCGCCGGCACCAAGGCGACCGGCGCCGGCCTGCTGCTTCGCGTGCCTCAGCGCGTTCCTCGGCCTCGTGCTTCGGCACGCTCGACGTCGTCCGGCAAGTCGTTCCGCGCCGGCGGCTACGCCGGCGAGTTCCTCGCGCACGAGATGTCCGAGTATCTGAACCGCACCGGCTCGGTGATCGTGGTCGCTGACGCTGATCGTGCTCGTCGATCGATCATGTCGACGCAGTTCTCGTTCGGCCGCTTCTTCGCCGCGCTGATCGAGGCGATGCACGGCGGCGGCGTCGCCGCGGCTTCGACGCCGTTTCGCGCGTGGCGCGAGGAGCGGCGACGCGAGCAAGCAGCGCCGCGAGGTGATCGCGAAGCACACGAAGAACGGCGTCGCCCGCGCCGGACAGTCACGAGGCGCCGGCGCCGCGGTCGACGCAGCGCCGGCCGCGAGGCATCGCCGGTCGAGCGCGGCGTCGCGACGGCCGACGACGCCGTCGGGCCGTGCGAAGAGCGCGCTGGCCCGGGCATTCTCGCGATCGAAGGACAAGGCGGAGCGGCGCCGCGCCGCGGCCGCCGCGGCTGCGGCGGCCGCCAAGTCGTTCGCGCCGCCCAAGCCGCCGAAGGTCGTCGCGCCCTCGCTGCCGCTGCCCGATCCGGAGCCGATCGACGAAGGCGCCGGCCGAGCGCCGCAAGGGCGACTACGCGCTGCCGCCCGTCTCGCTGCTCGACGCGGCGAAGGCCGAGCGCAAGATCGACGAGCGCGAGCTGATGGACGCGCGCGCGGCTGCTCGAGGAGAAGTGCCGCGAGTTCTCGGTCGAGGGCAGCGTCGTCCAGATCCATCCGGGCCCGGTCGTCACGACGTTCGAGTTCAAGCCCGACGCCGGCGTGAAATACGCGAAGATCACCGGCCTCGCCGACGATCTGTGCCTCGCGATGCAGGCCGAGTCGGTGCTGATCGATCGCATTCCCGGCAAGTCGACCGTCGGCATCCAGATTCCGAACCGCAACGCGCGAGCCGATCTCGCTGCGCGAGCTGCTCGAGTCCGAGGCGCTACCGCCGCTCGACGTCGAAGCTGACGATCGCGCTCGGCAAGACGATCCACGGCGAGCCGTACATCGCCGACCTCGCGACGATGCCGCACCTGCTGATCGCCGGATCGACCGGCGCCGGCAAGTCGGTCGAGCATGAACGGCATGCTGACGAGCATCCTCTACCGCGCGACGCCCGACGATGTGCGGATGATCATGATCGACCCGAAGCGCCTCGAGCTCGGGATGTACGAGGAGATCCCGCACCTGATGACGCCGGTCGTCGTCGATCCGAAGCAGGCGGCGAACGCGCTGCGCTGGGCGGTGCGCGAGATGGAAGAGCGCTACAAGACGCTGCGCGGCCGACGGGCGTCCGCAACATCGAGCAGCATAACCGCAACATCCGCGCCGGCGCTCGCCGAGAGCGCAGACGCCGGAGGACGGCGAGGAGCCGAAGCCGCTGCCGTTCATCGTCGTCGTCATCGACGAGCTCGCCGACCTGATGATGGTGGCGAGCAACGAGGTCGAGGAATCGATCGCGCGCCTCGCGCAGATGGCGCGCGCCGTCGGCATCCACCTGATCCTCGCGACGCAGCGGCCGTCGGTGGACGTCATCACCGGCCTGATCAAGGCCAACCTGCCGGCGCGCATCGCGTTCCGCGTGGCGTCGAAGATCGACTCGCGCACGATTCTCGACGGCAACGGCGCCGAGCAGCTGCTCGGCAAGGGCGACATGCTGTTCCTGCCGCCGGCCTCGTCGCGCTTCATCCGCGCTGCACGGGCCGTACATCTCCGAGCAGGAGAGCGCGCGGCTGGCCAGCTTCCTGCGCAAGCAGGGCAAGCCGGTCTACGACGAGACGATCACCGCCGAGGAGAAGATCGGCGCTCGACGGCATCGAGATGGAGAAGGACGACCTCTACGACGAGGCGGCGCGCATCGTCGTGCAGCAGCGGACAGGCGTCGATCTCGTATCTGCAGCGGCAGCTGCGCATCGGCTTCAGCCGCGCCGCGCGGCTGGTCGACATGATGGAGATGGAAGGCCTCGTGTCGCCGGCCGCCGGCGGCAAGGCCGCGCGAGGTGCTCGTCGACAAGGGCTACTTCGAAGAGGTCGACGCGCAGCTCCGGTGAACACGGGTGCACCATGGTTGAAACGAACACACGTCTGCTTTACCGCCGAGATCGCGAAGGCACGCAGAGAAGATCGATTGTTCTCAGCGTCGTCTGGCGTGCTCTGCGGTTTCTTCCGGTCGTGACGGCGGCGCGCGCCGCCGGTGCAGACGATGTACGCCGACGCGCTGGCGCGCGAGCAGACAATCTCGCGCGGCCTGAGTTCGCGCCGGACGCGACGCCTGCCGGTGCTGGCTCGACGTCCGCGCGGCCGTCGACCGCGCTACGAGGCGGTCGTCCGGCACTACCCTGGCAGCGGCTACAGCGACAACGCGCTCTGGCAAGCCGGACGGCTGTCGCTGGACGCGTTCGCGCGATTCGGCCAGGCAGGCCGACAAGGATCGCGGGCCTCAGGCTGCTGCAGAAAGCTGGCGGAGATTATCCGACGAGCAAGCTGCGCCAGGCAGGTGCCGGAGCATGCTCACCCGGGCGAACCATCCGCCGGAACGGATTGCCGAGGATGCCGTCCGGCTACCCGGCAGCGAATCTGGCGCAGCCCGTCCGCGACGCGACCGCTGCCCGCCGACGCCGGCGGCCGCGACCGCGCCGTCGCATGCCGCGACGACGTCGCCGCGTCCGGCGGAGACGACTCCTTCGCACGCCGGCCTCGCGACGATCAAAGGCGATCCGCCGCGTCGTGCTGGCCGGACGCCGTGCGCATCACGATCGAGCTCGACGGCGAAGTGCCGTTCCACGACGAGCGCATCCAGGATCCGGCACGCGTGTTCGTCGATCTGCCCGGCACGCGCCCGGCGCACGACGCTCGTCGATCAGACGATCCGCTTCGAAGGCGACGCCGACATCGTCCGCCAGGTTCGCGTCGGCCGGCATCCGAACAACACGACGCGCGTCGTGCTCGACGCGGCCGGCGTCACCAGCTACAGCGTCTATCCGCTCTACAGCCCGTACCGCCTCGTGATCGACTGCGTGCGCGTGCCGGCGGCGGTCGCCGCCGCCGCGATGACCGACAAGGTTCTGGCCCGCGTGCCGCCCGCCGCCACGCCGCAGGCGAGCCAGAGCAACGAGGTGCGCGGCGGCTCGCCGCCGGCGCCGGCCGCTCGCTCCGCTGCACCGCGCGCACGATGACGAATCCGTGGCTGCGACGGCTGCCCGGACACGGCTCCGCAGGCGTCGACGCTGCATCGCCCTGCGCGGCGCCAGAGTGCCGACGACCGCGCCGGCTCGACACCGCAGTCTGCGACGCCGCGAGCGACGGCGCCTCCGGCGCGCAGAAACTGTCGACAGTGGACGCCTCCGGCGGCAAAAGGCCGCGGAGCGCTCCGCCCGCGGCGCCACCGGCCCACAACGCCACCGGCGGCGTCTCGATCGCGCGTCAGCTGGGGCTCGGCGTCTCGCGCATCGTCATCGATCCGGGCCACGGCGGCCACGATCCCGGCGCGACAGGGCAAAGGCGTCAACGAGGCGGAGCTCGTGCCTCGACGTCGCGCTGCGCCTCGAGAAGCTGCTGCAGAAGGTGCAGCGGCGTCGAGGTGATCCTCACGCGCCGGACCGACGAGTTCATCCCGCTGCCCGAGCGCACCGGCGATCGCCAACCGCGAAGGCGCCGACCTGTTCCTCTCGATCCACGCCAACGCCAGCACCAACGGGCAGGCGCACGGCATCGAGACCTATTTCCTGAACTTCGCGAACAACCAGAGCGCCGCGGCGGTCGCGGCGCGCGAGAACGCGGCGTCGACGCAGGCGATGGGCGGCCTGCCCGACTTCGTGAAGGCGATCGCGCTCAACAACAAGCTCGACGAATCGCGCGACTTCGCGCTGCACGTGCAGCGCGCGATGGTCGAGCGGCAGAAGACCGGCCAACAAGATGCTCGAAGGATCTCGGCGTCAAGCAGGCGCCCGTTCGTGGTCCTGATCGGCGCGAACATGCCGAGCGTGCTGGCGGAGATGGGATTCGTCACCAACGCGCAGGAAGCGAAGCTGCTGAAGGGAAACGCATACCGGCAGAAGATCGCCGAGTCGCTGTTCAACGCGATCCGGAAATACCAGACGTCGCTGAAGAACGTGCTCGACGGACGCGCTGTCAGTAGCGCCCGCCACGCCGTGACACTGCTCGGTAGTGTCCGGCTATTAGCCGGCCGAGCGGTCCGGTTTGCCGGACCGCGTGAGCGATGCCGGTAGTGTCCGGCTTTAGCCGGACCTTGGACGCGATCGCGGTCAGCAAGTCCTCAACCGCATAGCAGCGATCCCACGAACGGAGTAGTCTTCGACCCGCTCCACCAGGCCCGCCCGAATGGGATTCTCCAGAATGTATTTCGCCGCGACGAGGGTCAACTCGTCGTCTCGCAGCACGTGCTCGAATCCATATCGCTGCCACAATCTCGAGCGCCGCGCTTTCTTGTAGTGAAAGCCGCTGATACCGCTTGGCGCGCGCGATGAACTCCTTCGCGTCTGAATCGGCACTCTGTCCCTTCGATGAGAAGGTGCGTGTGATCGGCATGAAGCAGCACGCAATTATTCCAAACTGATACTGACCTCGAGGCGCGCGCAATCTGCGCCAGCATCAGATGCACCGACGTCCGAGTCGTGAACAGCTTCTGCCGCCGATCTGCGCAGAATGTCAGGGAATATCGGTGAAGTCCAAGATAGTCGAACGTCTTGAGATGACCGGGATTGCCAGTGCGCATTCCGCGGAGGAGCAAGGCGTGTTCCCCGGCGTCCGGCTAAAGCCGGACACTACCGAAATGAAACCGCCGGAGGCCTGGCAGCCACGCGGCGGCGATCAGGCAGTGGCTCCAGGGACAGTGTCCGGCTTTACTAGCTGGGCCTGAAGGTCACGCACTACGTCGCTGACTGCGTCAGATCTTCCCGGCTTCGCACCCAGAACATCACGCCGGCCATCACGCGCGCCGAGCAGCACCGCGGCGATCACGATGACGCCGGTCAGACCCAGCGATCCCAGCAGCACGTCCGGAGGCCCGGACAGCTGCTCTTCGCTGCGGGCTGGCCGATCTTCACGATGATCGGTCGCCTGGCTGCTGGGACTGAGCCAGCGCCTAACAGTTCATCGGTCATCGAACCTCTCGAACGCGAGCGCCGGCCAGCGTCCTGACCGCGACGCCGCTCGGTCCCTTGGGCAGATACGGCTTCGCCTCGTCGGCCCACGCCGTGCCGGCGATGTCGAGGTGCGCCCACGGCAGGTCGCCGGCGAACTCCTTCAGGAACATCGCCGCGGTGATCGAGCCGGCCGCGCCGTCCGCCGGTGTTCATCAGGTCGGCGATCTCGCTCTTGATCTGATCGCTGTAGTCGTCGAACAGCGGCATCGGCCACGACGCGATCGCCGGCGCGATTCGCCGACGCGCGCACGCGCTCGACCCAGGCGTCCGGCGTGCCGAAGATGCCGCTCGTCGATCTTGCCGAGCGCGACGACGACGCGCGCCGGTCAGCGTCGCGACGTCGACCAGATGCGTCGCGCCGAGCTGCCGCGCGTACCAGAGGCCGTCGCCGAGAATCAGGCGGCCTTCGGCGTCGGTGTTGATCACTTCGACGGTCTTGCCGCGCGCGCTCGTCAGCACGTCGCCCGGCTTGATCGCCCGTCCGCCCGGCATGTTCTCGGTCGTCGGCACGACGCCGATCACGCGCATCGGCGCCTTCAGCAGCGCGATGCGCGCGCATCGCGCAGGCGACCGCGGCGCCGCCGGCCATGTCGTCCTTCATCTGCTCCATGCTTCTCGGCCGGCTTGATCGAGATGCCGCCGGTGTCGAAGGTGATGCCCTTGCCGACCAGGCCGAGCACCGGCGTCTGCGGCGCGCCGGGCGGATCGTAGCGGAACACCATCACGCGCGGCGGCTCGGCGCTGCCCGCGCGCCACGCCGAGGAGCAGGCCCATGCCCAGCTTCTCGATCTGCGCCTCGTCGAGGATCTCGATCTTGATGCCGACCTCGCTCGGCGAGTGCCGCGGCGCGCCTCGCGAACTCGCGCGGCGGCAGCACGTTGCCCGGCTCGTTCGGCGAGCTCGCGCGCGAGGTTGCTGCACTCGCCGAGAATCCGGCCGCGCGCGACGCGCCGAGTTCGCCAGCGCGCGCGCGCCGTCGACATCGTCGATGCGCGACGACGGTCCACGCCGCGCACGGCGGCCGGCGGCGGATCGTCGGTCTTGTAGCTGCCGCCGTGGAACTCCGGCGAGCGTCAGCCCTTCGGCGACCGCCTGCGCAAGCTCGGCCGCGATCGCCGTGCCCGCGAACCGACGAACGCCGCGCGCGCGACTCGGCGCTGCCGCGCGGCCAGGCCGGCGGCGGTGGCCAGCTTGCGCACCATGCTCGGTCCCGCGCTCGCCGGCGCCGCCGCCGATGACGGCGACGCGGCGCGCGCGCCAGCTCCGATCGACGGGCTGCGCCAGAAACAGCTCGTACGGCTTGGCCTGAGAACTCCTTCGACGCGAGCGCGCGGCCGAATTCGCCGCCGGTCGCCGCGTCGAGGTCGGGCACGGCGTCCGCTGCCTCGCCCTCGAACCACGGGACGATCAGAAGATCGGCGTCGATGGCGGATAGCGGGCCGCCGCTACAGGCCATCGGAGTCGACGACGGAGCTGGAAACATCCGGTCATTATCGCTGATGACGCTTGCCGGCGTCCAGCCCGAGCGCGGTACAATTTGCACGCAGTTCCTGTCGGGTCGAGGTTCAGCGATCATGAGGCACCTGCGGCGACATGCGTGGGCCGGCGTGGCGTTCTGCTCGTCTGGCGGCGGCGCTCGCCACCAGCATGTCCGCTCAGAAAACCGGACAAAGACGCAAGGACAAGGATCAGAGACTCGGCCGATCCGCGCGCCGAAGATGACCTTCGCGCGGCGCAGCCGTCATCGCGATGGCGCCCGCGCGCGTGGTCCTCACGGCCGAGCTCACCGGCGGCGCACAACGACTTCGAAGAGTTCTACTGCGGCGCGGTCGAATGGGAATGGGGCGACGGCACCAAGTCGGAATCGTCGTCGCGACTGCGCGCCGTACGAACCCGGCAAGTCGCGAGATCAAGCGGCGCTTCACCGTCGAGCACGTCTTCCGCGTCGGGCGACGCTACCGCGTCATGTTTCACCTCAAGCGCCACGACAAGGCGGTCGGCAACGCGACCGATCAACATCCAGGTGCGGCCCGGCCTGCGCGACGGCATCGTGACGACGCGAGCGTCACCGCAGCGCGGTACCCGTTCAGCGGACGCTCGAATCCCACATCCGGACACAACTGACGCGCCGACCCGTCTTGGCGGCGCGGTTTTTCTGCAGCAAATCTTCGCCAGCACGACTGTCCTGATCTGGCACGGCGCTTGGCCTTCCGACCTCGGCGTGCCCCTCCGCACACGGCTGACTCGAACCGTTGCTCGGGACGCTGATCGCGTTCGCTGGCGCTCCTCTCGGTCGGGCTCACGGCGCCGGCCGACGGCCCGTTCACCATCGACCTCCGTCCGGCGCTTCTTCCGCCTCGATCCGGCAGTCGATCGCGCGAATCGCGCGCGCACGCCATCGGCCTCGACGTCGACATCAAGTTCGGGAGCCTGCACTCTGCATTACCAGTGGTCGGCGATCCCGCTGGCGCCGCCGACAACCAAACCGCCGGTGACTCTGCTCTAATCCCAGCATGGACGACGCTCCTTCAGGACATCCGCTACGCACTGCGTCTCTGCCTGCGCACGCCGGGCTTCACGGTCGATCGCGGTGCTCGCGCTCGCGCCTCGGCATCGGCGCCAACACCGCGATCTTCACGATCGTCAACGCGGTGCTGCTCGAGCCGCTGCCGTTCCGCGATCCGGGCCGGCTCGTCGCGATGTGGGAACTCAACGACGCCGGCGCCCGGGCGTCCGAACGTCGCTCGGCGCCGGCGAACTTCATCCGCTGGCTGGAGCGCGCCACCGCCTTCGAGCGGATGGCGCCGTTCTACGACTACCGCGTCAACCTCACGGGCGCGCGGCGCACCTGAAGAGATCGTCGCGCATGGACGTCACGCCCGACTTCTTCCCGACGCTCGGCGTGCCGCCGCTGCTCGGCCGCACCTTCGCCGGCGATGAAGGGCCCGACGGACACGACGCCGTCGCCGTCCTCAGCTACGGCCTCTGGCAGCGCCGGTTCGCCGGCGACGCCGGCAGTCGTCGGCACGCACGCTGCAGATCGAACGGCCGCCCGGTCACCGTCATCGGCGTGATGCCGCCCGACATGCGGCTGTTCCTCAAGCGCGGATCGCTCACCGGCAAGCCGGCCGGACTGTGGATGCCGTTCGCCTTCACCGAGGCGCAGCCGCACGCCGCGCGGCCGCTACATGAGCGCCATCGCGCGGCTCAAGCCCGGCGTCGCGCTCGACCGACGGCGCAGGCGCAGATGGACACGATCGCCAGCGGCCTGCGCGACCGAGTTCCCGCAGTTCGACACCGGCTGGGGCGCGCTGCTGGTGCCGCTGCACGCGAGAGCTGTCGGGCGACTCTGCGTCCGGCGCTGCTCGTGCTCACCGGCGCCGTCGGCTTCGTGCTGCTGATCGCGTGCGCCAACGTCGCCAACCTGCTGCTCGGCGCGCGGCGCCACGCGTCAGCGCGAGATCGCGATCCGCAGCGCGCTCGGCGCGGCCGCGTCCGCGTCATCCGCCAGCTGCTGACCGAGAGCCTCGTGCTCGTGCGTGCTCGGCGGCGCGCTCGGCCTGCTCGTCGCGCAGTGGGGCCTCGCCGCTGCTGCTCGCGATCAGCCCGGTCGAGCCTGGCCGATCTCGGGCCCGTGCATCTGAGCTATCCGGTGCTCGGCCTTCACCGCCGCTCGTCTCGCTCGCGACCGCGATCGTCTGCGGCTTCGCGCCGGCGTTCGAAGGATCGCGCGGCAGCGTCCAGGAAGCGCTGAAGGACGGCGCGCGCCAGATCGGCGCCGGCGCTGCGCCATCGCCGCATCCGCCAGGCGTTCGTCGTCGGCGAGATCGCGCTGGCGGTCGTCCTGCTGGTCGGCGCCGGCCTGATGATCCGCAGCTTCGGCACGCTGCGCGGCGTCAATCCGGGCTTCGACGCGCGCAACGTCCTGACCGGCGCGGGTGACGCATGCCCGACGCCGCTACCCGACGACGCGAAGCGGATCGCGTTCTTCGCGAATCTCGACCGCGCAGCTCGCGCGCGATTCCCGGCGTGGAGAGCGCCGGCGCGATCAGCTACCTGCCGCTCGCCGGGCCTGGGCGCTGCGCACCGGCTTCGCGATCGTCGGCCAGCCGCCAGCCGCTGCCCGGACAGGACCTCGGCGACCGACGTCAGCGTCTGCGACGACGGCTACTTCCGCGACGATGCAGATGCCGCTGCTGCGCGGCCGGCTGTTCACGAGCGCGAGATGCGCGAGAAATCCAACGTCGTCGTCGTCAACGACGACGCTCGCGCGGCGCTACTTTCCCGAACGAGGATCCGCTCGGCAAGAGCCTGGTGATCGCGATGAACCTGACCCGAACGTGCCGACCGAGATCATCGGCGTCGTCGGCGACGTGAAGTTCAGCCGACCTGGCGACCGAGACGCGCGCCGATGACCTACTGGCCGCACCCGCAGCTCGCCTACAGCGCGATGACGCTGACGGTGCGGACCGCGGCCGATCCGGCCGACCTTCGCGCCGATGCGTCGAACGCGAAGTCCACGCGATGGACAAGGACCAGCCGGTCGCCGACGTGCGGACGATGGATCAGTGGGTGGCGCGGACGCTGTCGCAGGCGCGCTTCAGCTCGACGCTGCTGACGACGTTCGCCGGCGCTGGCGCTGATGCTGGCCGCCATCGGCATCTACGGCGTCGATGTCGTACGCGGTCAGCCAGCGGACGTCGGAGATCGGCATCCGGCTCGCGCTCGGCGCCGAAGCGCGCGACATCCTCGGATGATCGTCGGCAACGCCGCCGGCTCGCCGGCGACTGGGCTCGCGATCGGCGTCGCGCTGGCGCTGGCGCTCGAGCCGCACGCTGGCGAGCCTGCTCTACGAAACCGCCGGCACCGATCCGGTCGACGTTCGCGCGCGGTCGTCGCCGTGCTCGGCGCGGTCGCGCTCGCCGCCAGTTATTTCCCGGCCCGGCGCGCGTCGCGCATTCCGCCGGTCGACGCCTTGAGATACCAATGATCGAGCGTCTGGTTGCAGGATCTGCGCTACGCCGCGCGGACGTTCCGGCGGTCGCCGGGCTTCCTGCTGCTCACCGTCGCTGACGATCGCGGTCGGCGTCGGCGCCAACGCCGCGATCTTCAGCATCGTCAACGCCGTGCTGCTGCGTCCGCTGCCGTTCGCGCACCGGACGATCTGGTGCTGGTCACCGACTCGGATCGGCGAACGCGGCAGAGCAACGGCGACGCGACGCCGGCGAACTTTCTCGACTGGCGGGCGCGTCAGCACAGCTTCACCGCCTTGGCGGCGTTCCGGCAGGCGACGCTTCGCGCTGTCTGGCAGGCGACCGTCCGGAGAGCGTCGCCGGCGCGATCGTCAACGCGAACTTCTTCGACGTGCTCGACGTCAAGCCGGCGCTCGGCCGCAGCGTTCGCCGCCGCGCGACGAAGCGGCCTGGCGCGCCGCGCGTCGCCGTGCTCGAGCGACGGGCTCTGGCGGCAGCGCTTCGGCGCGCGCGCGGACGCGATCGGCCAGACCGTCCGCATCAACGACGAGCCGCACACGATCGTCGGCGTGATGCCGCGCGGGCATCGACTATCCGGACAAGGCGCGCGTGGATCCCGCGACTGGCGCGTGCCGGACGATCCAAGCAATACGTAACTGAACGAAGCATACC
>ERZ1370068.4894-contig-3943_pt1 | contig 35600 bp, 32 predicted proteins | sample MGYA00561227_ERZ1370068 | MGnify/ENA primary metagenome ERZ1370068 (study PRJEB38410, sample SAMEA6850437) | metagenome | study: Metagenomic assessment of the ecological functions of the soil: analysis of the soil microbiota associated with the... | reverse complement strand
GTGTACTTTGCGTTCGGTTTACGGCATTACTGTCGATGCGCTGTGCGAAAGCTGCTCCGGTGAACTCCTTCAGGCTTGCCGCCGCCGGCGGCGGCGTCCACCAGCCCGGCGTCATGCAGTTGTAGTAAGCGGTCCAGACGCTGCCCATCGCACAGTAGTACGGCCCGGCCGGCGATCACGCCGGCGCCTTCGACCGTCGCCGAATGCGCGACGTGCATCTGCACCGCCATGCTAGCCGCCGGACGAGAGCCCGGACACCGGTCACCGCCGAGACGTCCGCATGCAGCGCCGGCAGCTCGGCGGCAAGCGCCGGCGCACAGAGAAGCAGACGCGAGTTACTCGAGCAGGAAGCGTTTGACCACTCCGATCTGATTCGTTCGCTCATCAGCGCCGGCGCGTGGCCGACGCCGGGGAACTCGGCGATCTGCAGGTCGGGTTTCCGGCTTTGCATTTCTTCCAGAGTTTTTTCAACAAAACTTCCGAATCTGCGCCGCGCAGCACCAGCGTCGGGCAGGTCACCTTGCTCCAGACGTTCCACAGGTCGATGCCGCGCAGCATGTCCGGCCCCATCGGAAATTCCGGGTCGATGTGGCCGTGCAGCCCTTCGCCGATCGCCGGGTCGTAGCGCAGCACGTAGGGCGAGGAGCCCGCGCCGTCCTCCGCGCCGCGCGCCGTGGCGCGCGATGTGCCTGCCACTGCTCGTCGGTAAGCGGCCCGAACGGCGCGCAGACCTGGCGCAGGTACGCCTCGACCTCGCCGAGGCTCGCTGAAAGCGCCGGCCGCGGGTGATGTAGCCCTTCATGCGGAACAGCGCCGCCCAGGGCATCAGCGCGCCGACGTCGTTCAGCACCAGGCGGCGGATCGGCGAGTTCGGGCCGCGCGGCGAGGAACATGCCGATCAGGCCGCCCATCGAGGTGCCGACCCAGTCGACCGCGCGTCCGCTCCGGCGCGGGCGAGCATCGCCGCCGCGTCGCGCTGATAAGTGGCGAAGGTGTATTCGGACTTGTTTTCCAGCCAGTCGCTTTCGCCGCGGCCGACGACGTCCATGCACAGCACCCGGCATTCGGGCGTCAGCTCGTCGGCGAGGAAATCGAAGTCGCGGCTGTTGCGCGCGAGGCCGTGCACGCAGACGACGACGTGCGGGCCGGTCGGGTCGCCCCACTCGGTATACGCGATGCGATGGAAGCCGCCGTCGCCGAGCGACATGAAGTACTGCTGCTGCACTGCCTGATTTTACGTGGAGAGCTCGTGCAGGTCGCGGAAAAGCTCGAGCGCCTCCGGGTTGACGAGCGCGTCGGTGTTCGCCACCGGCATGTCGTGCACCACGGCCTTCACCGCCAGCTCGACGATTTTGCCCGTTCTTGGTGCGCGGGATGTCGGCGACCTGCACGATTTTGCGCCGGCACGTGCCGCGGCGAGGCATGCTTCTGGATATCGGCGCGGATGCGCTTCTCGAGCGCGTCATCGAGCGACTTTGCCTTCCTTGCAATTTCACGAACAGGACGACGCGCGGTAGGTCCGATTGCCAGATCTGGCCGATCGCGACCGCCTCCTCGACCTCGTCGATGCGCTCCACCACGCGGTAGATCTCGGCGGTGCCGATGCGCACGCCGCCGGGATTGAGCGTCGCGTCGGAGCGGCCGTAGACGATCATCGTGCCGCGCTCGGTGAGCTCGCACCAGTCGCCGTGGCACCAGACGTTCGGGTACTTGGCGAAATAGGCCGCGTGGTAGCGCTCGCCGCCGCGTGTCGTTCCAGAAGCCGAGCGGCATCGACGGGAACGGCTTGGTGCAGACCAGCTCGCCCTTCTCGCCGATCATGGCATTTCCCTCCTCATCGAACACCTCGACCGCCATGCCGAGCGACCGGCACTGCAGCTCGCCGCGATAGACCGGCAGCACCGGGCTGCGCGTCGGCGAAGGCGCCCATGATGTCGGTGCCGCCGGAGATCGAGGCGAGGCAGACGTCCTTCTTGATCGTCGCGTAGACGTAGTCGTAGCTCTCCGGCGCGAGCGGCGAGCCGGTCGAGATGATCATGCGCAGCGCCGCGGCAGGTCGTGCGTATCCATCGGCGCCAGGCCGCGCTTCGCCAGCGCGTCGATGAACTTCGGCCGAGGTGCCGAAGTGGGTGATGCGCTCCTTCTCGCGCGTAGTCGAACAGGATCGTGCGCGTTCGCGCGCGAACGGCGAGCCGTCGTAGAGCATCACGCGTCGCCTCGGCCGCGAGCGCCGTGAAAAGCAGGTTCCACACCACCCAGTTGGTGGTGCAGAAGTAGAAGTAGCGGTCGCCCGGCCGCAGGTCGAGCTGCAGCTTGTACGTCTTCAGCGCCTGCAGCAGCGTGCCGCCGGCGCCGTGCACGATGCACTTCGGCTTGCCGGTGGTGCCCGAGGTGAACAGGATGAAGACCGGGTGGTCGAACGGCAGCTGCGCGAACTCGATCGTCGCCGGCGGTGTAGCGGCGCAGCCACTCGTCCGAGCGCACCGCCTTCGGGACGTCGGAGACGTCGACCTGCGGGTCGAGGTGCGGCACCACCACGACCTTGCGCAGCGTCGGCAGCTCCTCCGGCGATCTCGCGCACGCGCTCGAGCGAATCGTGCGCCTCGCCGTTGTAGCGGTAGCCGTCGGCGCAGAACAGCACCTTGGGCTCGATCTGGCCGAAGCGCTCGAGCACGCCGTCGACGCCGAAGTCGGGCGAGCAGGACGACCAGACGATGCCCTGCGACAGCGCGGCGAGCGCGAGCATGCCGGCCTCGGGCATGTTCGGGATGAAGGCCGCGGCGCGGTCGCCGGCGCGCAGGCCGAGCGCGCTGCAGCGCCTGCGCGGCGCGCGACACGTCGCTCGTCAGGTCGGAGTAGCGACGACGCGCCGCTGGAAGCCGCGTCTCGTCCCAGAGCACGAAGGCGTCGCCGCGGTCGCCGCGGCGCATCAGGTTCTCGGCGAAGTTGAGGCGCGCCTCCGGGAACCAGTGCGCGCCGGGCATCTTGTCGCCGTCGACCAGCACCGTCGCGCCCTTGCGCGAGGCGATCACGCCGCACGCAGTCCCAGACCTCGGCCCAGAACTCCTCCGGGTTGCTCGACCGTCCAGTCGGTAGAACTCGGCGTAGCTGTTGGCGTCGAGCTTGCGCTTGCGGATCACCTGGCGCGCGAATTGCGTCACCTGCGCTTCCTCGATCGCGCGTTCGGACGGCTGCCAGAGTTTTTTCGGTGTCATGGAGGAAGCGCAGGATGCGGCGGCGATTCATATGGGTCATGGATGACGCATCCGCGTCAGAACCGCCATCGCTGCGATCGCGGAGACCGAGGCCGCTCGCGACGCGCCTCGCGCGCTGCAGCCGGACGCCGGCGGTGTCGAGAACGCGATCGCGCGAGCACTGCGCTCGACCTTGCCGCAACGCGTGCGCGCGACGCCGCCGGCGCCGCTCAGCGCGGAGTCACGTTCCTGCGCCAGTACGGCCTCTCGACGCCGGAGGCGTCGCGCTCGATGTGCGTCGCCGAGGCGCTGCTGCGCATTCCCGACGCCGAAACCGCCGACGCGCTGCTGCGCGAAGAAGCTCGCGGCATGGACGCTGGGCGGAAGCTGGAGGCTCATGGCTGGCGAGCGCGGCCGACTGGGCGCTGATGCTGACCGGCACGCTGCGCTGCGCTGGCACGACGAGCCGGTGCGAGCAGCTCGAAGCGCGCTCGCTCGCGCGCCTCGGCGAGCCGGTCGTGCGCGGCCGCGGTGCGCCAGGCGATGCGCATCCTCGCCGGGCAGTTCGTGCTCGGCGAGACGATCGAGGAAGCGGTGGCGCGCGCCGCGGCGAGCGGCCGCCTACCGCTTCTCCTACGACATGCTCGGCGAAGCGGCGCGCACCGCCGAGGATGCGCGCGCGCTATCTCGAGCCCTACTGCGCGCGCGATCGGCGGCTGCGCGCGCCCGACGGCGTCTCGGTCAAGCTCTCGGCGCTGCATCCCGCGCTTCGAGGAAGCGAAGCGTGCGCGGATCTTCGACGAGCTCGCTGCCGCGCTCGCGCAGCTCGCTGCGCTTGCCGGCGGAGCGCGGTCGGCTGCACCATCGACGCCGAGGAATCCGAGCGGCTGGAGCTGACGCTCGACCTCTCGAGGCGCATCGACCGGACTTTGCGCCGGCCTGGCCGGTGCAGGCCTACCAGAAGCGCGCCCTCGCGGTCTGCGACTGGCTGGTCGAGCTCGGCCGCAGCCAGGGAACGCCGCATCGCCGATCCGCCTCGTGAAAGGCGCCTACTGGGACGGCGAGGTGAAGCGCGCGCAGCAGCTCGGCATGCCGGACTACCCGGTCTTCACGCGCAAGGCGGCGACCGATGTCTCCTACGTCGCCTGCGCGACCGCGCTGCTCTCGGCGCCGGACGCGATCTATCCGGCCTTCGCGACGCACAACTGCCGCACGCGTGGCGACGATCCTGCGAGCTCGGCGGCAAGCAAGGCAGTTCGAATTTCAGAAGCTGTTCGGCATGGGCGACGCGCTCTACGACGTCGTGCTCGCCGACCATCGGGACGTCGCAGTGCCGCATCTACGCGCCGGTCGGCAGCTTCACCGATCTCCTCCCCTACCTGGTGCGGCGGCTGCTCGAGAACGGCGCGAACACTTCGTTCGTGCACCAGATCGCCGATCCGACGGTGCCGCTCGAGTGCCCTGGTCGCCGATCCCGCTGGCGCCCGAGCCGTACGAGCCCGATCCGCGCATTCGCTTGCCGCGAGCCTCTACCCGGACCGCAGGAACTCGCTCGGCCTCGATCTGTCGCGCTGCGACGAGCCTCGACGCCTCAAGGCGCACGATGCGTCGCCGACGGGCCGCTGCCGCCAGTGCGAAGCCGACCTCGCGCGCAGGAGCTCGACTTCCAGCGCTCGCGCGCGCCGGGCAGGCGTTCGAGTCCTGGTCGCGCACGCCCGCGCGCGCGAGCGCGCCGCCGCTGCTCGAGCGCGACCGCCGACCGGCTGGAGCGAGCGCATGGTCGAGCCTGGTTTCGCTCATCGTGCGCGAGGGCCGGCCGCACCTATGCGCGACGCGGTGTCCGAAGTGCGCGAGGCCGCCGACTTCTGCCGCTACTACGCCCTGCAGGCGAAGCCGCAGTTCGACGAGCCGCGTCCCTTGCCTGGCCCGGCCGGCGAGCGAATCGACCTCGCACTGCACGGCCGCGGCGTCGTTCGCCTGCATCAGCCCCTGGAACTTCCCGCTCGCCATCTTCACCGGCCAGGTCGCCGCGGCGCTCGCCGCCGGCAACGCCGTCATCGCCAAGCCCGCCGAGCAGACGCCGCTGCATCGCGCATGCGCGCGGTCGACGCTGCTGCACGAGGCCGGCGTCCCGGCGGACGTCGCTGCATCTGCTGCCGTCGGCGACGGCGACGCATCGGCGCGCCGCTGGTCGCCGATCCGCGCATCGCCGGCGTCGCCTTCACCGGCTCGACCGAGACCGCGCGGGCGATCAACCAGGCGCTCGCCGCGCGCGACGGGCCGATCGTGCCGCTCATCGCCGAGACCGGCGGCGTCAACGCCATGCTCGTCGACTCCTCGGCGCTGCCGGAGCAGGTGGTCGACGACGTGATCGTCTCGGCCTTCCAGAGCGCCGGCCAGCGCTGCTCGGCGCAGCGCATCCTGCTTCGTCGACGCCGGCAACGCGCCGACGCGATGCTCGAGCTGCTGCGCGGCGCGCATCGCCGAGCTCAAGGTCGGCGATCCCGTCGAGCCCGACACCGACGTCGGGCCCGGTGATCGACGCACGCCGCGCGCGATGCGCTCGCGCACGCACGTCAGAACGCCTGGGCAAGACGCGAAGCTGATCGGCGCAGCGCAGCTTCCGCCGCGACCGGCGGGCATTTCATCGCGCCGATCGCCTTCGAGATGCCGCTCGAGCGCGCTGCCGCAAGCCGAAGTGTTCGGCCCGGTGCTGCACGTCTGCCGTCTACCGGCGCGACGAGCTTGGACGCGTCCTCGCCTGGCTGCGCGACACCGGCTACGGCCTCACGCTCGGCATCCACAGCCGCATCCAGAGCTTCGTCGACCACGTCGTGCGCGAAGCGTCGCGCGTCGGCAACGCTCTACGTGAACCGCAGCATGATCGGCGCGGTGGTCGGCGTGCAGCCCTTCGGCGGCGAAGGCCTGTCAGGCACCGGCCCGAAGGCCGGCGGGCCGCACTACCTGCTCGAGGTTCGCGACCGAGCGAACGCTGACCGTGAACACCGCCGCGGTCGGCGGCGTGACTGAAGCTGCTCGCCGGCGGCAAGGACCGCTAGCTCAGCGTCCCTTCGTCAACTCCGCCCACTGCGCGGCCTGCACGCGGCCGACGGGCGCGAACTTGCCGCTGCCGTCGGGCTTGAAGATCGACGCCTCGCCCTCGCGCACGTCGAACCAGCCCTTGCCGAAGGCATCCATGATGTTCGGCTTGTGGGTGACTGCACCAGCGTGTTGGTGCCCTTCGCCCGGCATCGTCGCCGCGAGCTTGCGCATCGCCTCGGCGCGCCGGTCAGTTCGCGATCGGCGTCACCACCTGCCCGCCTTCGCTGACGTCCGCCGTCGTGACGACGTCCCTGCCGCAGAGCAGCCGGCCGGCCCTCGATCGGCGCGGAAGAACTTGCTGAGTGTAGACGCTGCCGAGCGGAACCCGCAGCGTCTTGAAGGCTATGCCCGCGATGCTCGCGCGCCACCTGCCGGGCCGCGCTCGGCGGAGCTGGCGCTGCTTCGAGACGTTGTTCGGAGTCGTCGACGCTGAGCGGGTCGGTGTCCGCCATGGTCGCGGTTGGTCGCGCCGATGGCGGAACACGATCACGTGGCCGCCGTCCTTCAGCGCCGCCGCGACCGAACTGCGGCGTTTGCGCGAGCGCGCCAGGCGCCAGCGCTACGGCCGAATGATGCGAGCAGTACGAAAAGATAATTCACACGGCCTCCTAATAGTCGACGCTTGCGAGCGCCGGAAGCTTTCACCACCGGCGCCCATTTGGCAATCTCGCTCTTCACGAACGCGCCGAACTCGTCCGGCGTCATCGGGATGAAGCGCGCGCCCTCGTTCGAGCAGCCGCGCCTGCATCTCGGGCGCCTGCATCACCTTGTGCGTCTCGACGTTCCAGCGCCGCACGATGTCGGGCGGCGTGCCGGCGGGGGCGAAGAAGCCGACCCAGTTGGTGACGGCGAAGCCGGGCAGCGCCGCTTCGGCGACGGTCGGGAAGTCCGGCGCGGCCGCCGAGCGCACCGGGCCGATGGTGGCGAGCGGCCGCAGCTTGCCGGCCTTCGAGTGCGGCAGCACGGTCGGCATGGTGGCGAAGATGAGGCTGGTCTGGCCGGCGAGGAGGTCGGTGATCGCGGGCACGTTGCCCTTGTAGGGAACGTGGGTCATCTCGACCTTCGCCATCGACTTGAACAGCTCGCCGGCGAGATGGCTCGCCGTGCCCATGCCGGCGGAAGCGAAGGTGAGCTTGCCGGGATTGGCGCGCGCGTAGGCGATGAGCTCCGGCACGCTCTGCGCCGGCACCGAGGGATGCACGACCAGCAGGCCTTCGGCTTCGAGGAGCAGCGCGATCGGCGCGAAGTCCTTCACCGCGTCGTAGGGCATGCGCGCGAAGAGCGTCACGTTCACCGCGTGCGTGCCGATGCTGCCGATGCCGATCGTGTAGCCGTCGGGTGCGGATTTCGCGACCAGGTCGGCGCCGATGTTGCCGCCCGCGCCGGTGCGATTGTCGACCACCACCGGCTGGCCCCAGGTCTCGGTGAGCCTGGCGGCGACGATGCGGCTGTAGATGTCGGCGATGCCGCCGACCGGGAACGGCACGATCACCTTGATCGGCTTCGCCGGATAGGCCTGGGCGAAGGCCGTCAGCGGGAAAAGCAGGATCAGGAGCAGCCGTCTCATTTGTTGCTCCGCGGTTTTGTCAGCATCTCCGGGCTGAGGAGCTTGTCGAGCTCCTCCCGGCCCATCAGTTTCTTCTGCAGGACGAGATCGTAGACCCGCGCGCCGGTGGCGAGCGCCTCCTGGGCGATCTCGGTCGAGCGGGCGTAGCCGATGAAGGGCGTGAGCGCGGTGACGAGCGCGGTCGACTCGTCGAGCAGGCGCCGCGCGCGCTCGCGGTTCGCGGTGATGCCCTTGACGCAGCGCTCGCCGAGCGTGCGGCAGCCGGCGGCGAGGTGGTAGAGGCTCTTGAACAGGCTGTGGGCGATGATCGGCTCGAAGGCGTTCAGCTGCAGCTGGCCGCCCTCGGCCGCCATGGTCACGGTGATGTCGTTGCCGATCACCTCGAAGGCGATCTGGTTCACCACCTCCGGGATCACCGGGTTCACCTTGCCCGGCATGATCGACGAGCCGGCCTGCACCGCCGGCAGCGCGATCTCGCCGATGCCGGCGCGCGGCCCCGAGGAGAGCAGCCGCAGGTCGTTGCAGGTCTTGGAGAGCTTGACCGCGATGCGCTTCAGCACGCCGGAGAGCTGCACGAACGAGCCCGCGTCCTGCGTCGCCTCGATCAGGTTGGGCGAGACGACGAAGGCGATGCCGGAGACTTCCGCGAGCCGCCGCGTCACGAGCGGCGCGTAGTCGGGGTGCGCGTTGATGCCGGTGCCGATCGCGGTGGCGCCGAGGTTGATCTCGCGGATCAGCTCCGCCGCCTCGGCAAGCCGGCTCTCGTCCTCGCTCAGCATCACCGCGTAGGTGGAGAACTCCTGGCCGAGCGTCATCGGCACCGCGTCCTGCAGCTGCGTGCGCCCGACCTTCAGCACGTCGTTGAACTCCGCGGCCTTGCGCGGCAAAGCAGCTTGCTGCAGGAAATTCATCTCCTCGAGCAGGCGGCGGATGCCGAGCTGCAGCGCGAGCTTGATCGCGGTCGGGATAGACGTCGTTGGTGCTCTGCGACAGGTTGACGTGGTCGAGCGGATGCAGGCGCGCGTACTCGCCCTTCGCGGCGCCGAGCTTCTCCAGCGCGCGGTTGCAGATCACCTCGTTGGCATTCATGTTGCTCGAGGTGCCGGCGCCGCCCTGGATGACGTCGACCACGAACTCCTCGTGCAGCTTGCCCTCGCGGACCTCCTCGCAGGCGAGCCGGATCGCGACCGAGCGCTCCTCGTCGAGCAGGCCGAGCTCGGCGTTGGCGATCGCGGCGGCCTGCTTGACGCAGGCGAGCGCCACCACCAGGTCGGGGTAGATCGAGATCGGCGTCCCCGTGATCGGGAAATTCTCCAGCGCCCGGAGGGTATGTATGCCGTAGTACGCATCGGCGGGCACCGCGCGGTCGCCCAGGAGGTCGTGCTCGATGCGAATGGGCTGCGACATGAGGGAAGATTCTGGCACTATTCACTCTGATGTCGGACGACCTCGATTTCAGCAAGCCCGCGCGGAAGTCCCAAGCCAGCTGCGCCGGCGACGCCCGCGGCGCCGCAGGCGCCGATCTACGTGCCGGCCATCGCGCGCGCGTTCTTCGAGTCGGCCGGCAAGGAGGAGCAGGCCGCCGCCGGCACGGTGTTCTTCTCCGAGAACCAGAAAGCCGGGATGTTCAAGCGCGACAAGATGTACTTCCTGGTCGAAGGCCAGGTGGGCCTCTTCTCCGGCGGCAAGCCGATCGGCACCATCAGGGCCGGGCAGATCTTCGGCGAGATGGCGGCGATGACCGAATCGCCGCGCAGCGCCACGGCGGCGGCGCAGACGCCGTGCCGCGTCATCTCGCTCGACGACAAGGGCTTCAACAGCCGCGCTGCAGAAGAAGCCCGAGTTCGCGCTGATGATGCTCGGCATGCTGATCCAGCGCGGCTGCGCGGCATGATGGCCAAGCTCTCCGGCGTGCCGAACGCCGGCGACGCGAAGGACTCGCCGCGCGTCTTCGACAAGGCCCTGCTCGCCAGCCTCGCCAAGGGCCTCGGCGACCAGGCGCAGCAGCGCTACAACAAGGGCCAGGTGATCATGGTCGCCGGCCAGACCGGCGCGCTCATGTACGTGGTGCTGGAAGGCAAGGTGGCGATCTCGATCCGCGGCGCCGTGGTGCAGTACGTCGGCCCGGGCGCGGTGTTCGGCGAGATGGCGCTCATCGACCAGTCGCCGCGCGCGGCCAACGCCGCCGCCGAGACCGACACCGTCCTGCTCGGCATCAACCGCCAGGTGTTCCTCAACCTGATCAAGTCGGACCCCACCTTCGGCTCCTCGCTGCTGACCGCGGTGGCCGAGCGCGTAAGGAATACCGCCGCAGGCGTTAACTAGGTAGAATTTTTCGCCTTACCCCAGGGAGACCGCAATGATCCGCCTTTGTCCATTGTCGCCATCGTTCTGAGCCTGTTCGGCTTCCAGGCCCTCGCCCAGGATGGCACGCTGAAGAAAATCAAGGACACCGGCGCGATCACCATCGGCCACCGCGACGCCTCGGTGCCGTTCTCGTACTACGACGACAAGCAGCAGCCCATCGGCTACGCCATGGACCTGTGCCATGCGCATCGTCGACGCGGTGAAGGCCGAGCTGAAGATGCCGAACCTCAAGATCAACTACCAGCTCGTCACCTCGGCGAACCGCATCCCGCTGATGGCGAACGGCACCATCGACCTCGAGTGCGGCTCGACCACCAACAACCTCGCGCGCCAGGAGCAGGTGTGGTTCACGATGACGCACTTCGTCACCGCCAACCGCTGGGTGTGCGAAGAAGTCGGCCAACCTCGAGCAAGCTCGCGGACCTGAAGGGCAAGACCATCGTCTCGACCGCCGGCACCACCAACATCAAGCAGATGACCGAGATCAACGCGGCGCAGAACCTCGGCATGAACATCATCTCGGCCAACGGCCACCCGGAGGCGTTCCAGATGGTCGAGACCGGCCGCGCGGTGGCGTTCGTGATGGACGACATCCTGCTCGCCAGCCTGGCGGCGCAGTCGCGCAACCCGAGCGACTACGCGATCTCCAGCCGAAGCGACTTCGGTCGAGCCCTACGGCATCATGCTGCGCAAGGACGACACGGCGTTCAAGAAGGTGGTCGACAAGCGCGATGACGCGAGATCTACAAGTCGGGCCAGATCAACGCCATCTACTCGAAGTGGTTCGAGAAGCCGATGCCGCCGAAGAACATCAACCTCAACCTGCCGATGGGCGCGGCGTTCAAGAAGGTCGTGGCGAACCCGACCTCCTCCGGAGATCCGAAGGCCTACGAGTAGCCCGTAGGTGCAGTACAACTGGCACTGGAAGGTCCTCCTCGAGGCCGAGCCCGGCGGCACCGGGAGCTACCTCCAGTACCTGATCGTCGGCCTGGGCTGGACGCTCGCCACGGCGCTCGCGGCCTGGGTCATCGCCCTCGCCATCGGCGCGGTGGTCGGCACGATCCGCACCACGCCGGTGAAGTGGGCTGGTGCGCCTCGGCAACCTGTACGTCGAGATCTTCCGCAACATCCCGCTGATCGTGCAGATGTTCCTGTGGTTCTTCGTCGTGCCCGAGCTCCTGCCGCAGGCGCTCGGCGACTGGATCAAGCAGATGCCGCCGCCGTGGGGCTCGTACGTGCCGGCGGTGATGTGCCTGGCGATCTTCACCTCGGTGCGCGTCGCCGAGCAGGTGCGCGCCGGCATCAACTCGCTGCCGCGCGGCCAGCGCATGGCGGGCATCGCCACCGGCCTCACCGAGGCGCAGGCCTACCGCTTCGTCATCCTGCCGCAGGCCTTCCGCATCATCCTGCCGCCGCTCACCTCCGAGTTCATGAACGTCATCAAGAACTCGTCGGTGGCGCTGACCATCGGCCTGCTCGAGCTCACCGGCCGCGCGCGCGCGATGCAGGAGTTCAGCTTCCGCGTCTTCGAGGCGTTCACCGCCGCGACGGTGATCTACCTGCTCACCAACCTGATCGTGGTGCTCGCTGATGCGCGCGCTGGAGAAGAAGGTGCGCGTGCCCGGCCTGATCTCGGCCGGCAGCGCCGTGCAGGCGGGACACTAGAATGTTCGCCGGCTACGACTTCGACGTCATCGAGCGCTCGCTCGGCTATCTCTTCCGCGAGGGCATGGTCTTCACGCTCACGCTGACCGCGCTCGCGATGACCGGCGGCATCATCTTCGGCACGCTGCTCGCGATGATGCGGCTCTCGTCGATGCAGCTGGCTGTCGGCGCTCGCCGGCGGCTACGTCAACCTGATGCGCTCGATCCCGCTGGTGCTGGTGATCTTCTGGTTCTTCTTCCTCGTGCCCTACATCGGCGCGTGGATCATCGGCGCCAGCCGGCCGATCGCGGTCGGCGCCTTCTGGTCGGCGGTGATCACCTTCACCATGTTCGAGGCCGCGTACTACTGCGAGATCATGCGCGCCGGCATCCAGTCGATCCCGCGCGGCCAGGTGTGGTCGGGCTACGCGCTCGGCCTCAACTACTGGCAGACCATGGGCTACATCGTGCTGCCGCAGGCGTTCCGCAACATGCTGCCGGTGCTGCTCACGCAGACCATCATCCTCTTCCAGGACACGTCGCTCGTGTACGTGATCTCGGCCACCGACTTCCTCGGCGCCGCGGCCAAGGTCGCGAACCGCGACTATCGCCTGGTCGAGATGTACACCTTCGTCGCCGTGGTCTACTTCGTCGTCTCGTACTCGCTTTCCCTGCTGGTAAAACGGCTACAGGATAGGATCGCCATCATCCGATGATCTCGCTCAAGAACGTCAGCAAGTGGTACGGCGGCTTCCAGGTCCTGACCGACTGCTCCACCGAGGTCGCCAAGGGCGAGGTGGTCGTGGTCTGCGGACCCTCGGGCAGCGGCAAGTCGACGCTCATCAAGTGCGTCAACGCGCTCGAGCCGTTCCAGAAGGGCACGATCACCGTCGACGGCATCTCGGTCGGCGATCCGAAGACCGACCTGCCCAAGCTGCGCGCGCGCATCGGCATGGTGTTCCAGAACTTCGAGCTGTTCCCGCACATGTAGCGTGACCGACAACCTGACCCTCGGCCAGGTCAAGGTGCTCGGCCGCAGCCAGGACGAAGCGCGGCAAAGGGGTCTGAAGCTCCTCGACCGCGTCGGCCTGCTCGCGCACAAGGACAAGTATCCGGGGCAGCTCTCCGGCGGTCAGCAGCAGCGGGTCGCGATCGCGCGCGCCCTGTCCATGGACCCGATCGCGATGCTGTTCGACGAGCCGACCTCGGCGCTCGACCCGGAGATGATCAACGAAGTGCTCGACGTCATGGTCGACCTCGCGAAGGAAGGCATGACCATGATGGTGGTGACCCACGAGATGGGCTTCGCGCGCAAGGTCGCGCACCGCGTCATCTTCATGGACGCCGGCAAGATCGTCGAGGACGCGAAGAAGGACGAGTTCTTCGGCACGCCGCGCTCCGAGCGCGCGCAGCTGTTCCTCTCCAAGATCCTGCATCACTGACGGCTACTTTTCTCGACCTTCGCCCTGCATCGTCGTCGCGAATGCGGTAGTCGGGATAGCGCTTGCGGAACTCCGCGAGCGCCTTGTCCGCTTCCTCGTGGCGTCCCGCGGCGCGCAGCCGCGCGATGCGCTCGAGCTCCACTTCGGGGCTCTGCTCGACCGAGGCACGCGCCATCTGCGACTGCGTCCGGCGGCGCTCGTCGCGCGATGCGCGCGCGCCGGCGCTCGCCGCCGTCACGTCGTTCCGCTCTGCTCTGCTGCCGCCGGCGCGGCGAAGCGGTGCCGGCGCGCGGCGGGCGCGGACGCGGAGCGACGGAGTGCGCGCGGCGGACGGCTGCGGTGTCGCGTGCTCTGCGCGCTCGCGCCGGCTCTGCGGCCTTCGGCGCCGGCGCTTCCTGCACCTTCATCGCCGGCGGCAGCGGCGCGTTCAGCACTTCCTGGCGCTGCGGATTCGATCGTGCTGCGATCGTGCAGCGACGACCGCGACCGCGAGCGTGATCACCGCCGCGGCGGCGACCGGGAAGTACCAGCGGCGCCGCCCGGTCGGGCGCGACGAGCGGCGCCGGGCGCGCCTGCACCGCGCGGCGCGAGGCGGCGAGGATCGCGTCGTCGAGCGCGCGCGGCGGCTCCTCGCGCGGCAGCTCGCGATAGCGCTCGGAGATCTTCGGGTCGTCACTCATCGACGGCGGCCTTCAGCTTCGCCATGGCGTAGCGCAGGCCGGCTCTTCGCCGCCTCCTCGTTGGTACCGGTCGCGGCAGCGATCTCCGCAACGCGACAGCCCGCTTTCCTCGTGCAGCAGGAAAGCCTCGCGCTGCGCCGGCGGCAGCGCCTCCAGAGCCTGCAGGAAGCGCGCCAGCGCTTCGCGCGCTTCGGCCTGCCTGCGCGGGATTGTCGCGACGCGACGCCGGGCTCGTCGTTCAGACTCCACCAGCGTCGAGGCCTTTGCGCCGCCAGTGGTCGACCAGCGAGATTGTGCGCGATGGTGTAGAGCCAGGTGCGTGAAGCGCGGCGCTCGGCGCGTAGCGCTCGCGCGCCTCGATGACGCGGATCCAGGCCTCCTGGAACAGCTCCTCGGCGACGCGCGCGATCCTTCAGCGAACGCAGCACGAAGCGGTAGAGCGCGCCGCGGTGGCGCGCATAGAGCGTCTCGAAGGCCCCGGCGTCTCCGTCGCGATACGCGAGCATGAGCTGTTCGTCCGGGGCCTCCATTGCGTCATGAGTTTACCCTGCGGGATCGGGAACGAAGCCCGGGAAGGGCCGCGGCTGCGGCGCGACGCGCACCGGATCGCGGATGATGCCGCGCGCGAGCAGGTTGGCGTGGCTGTCGTAGTAGAGCGTGATGCACTTCCGCCGGAGCGCTGGTCGCGCGCTCGAAGGTGACGTGGACGCGCGGGCGAATTCTCCTGCCGACCGTGCCCGGTGCCGAGGCGATCGTCCACTGCCCGGGCGCCGGCTGGCCGCCTCGTTTCGCGATCCCGGCGCTCCGCGGCGCCGACGGCGCGACCTGCCCGTACGGCTGCGGCAGCGGCAGCGGCTGCGCCTTGCGGCGGAACAGCGCCACGCCGATCACGCCGACGTTGTCCGGCCGCCCGGTGCGCGCGGCATACGAGTCGGGCAGCGCGGTGAAATAGAACGCCGCGGTCTGCGACAGGTTCTTGCGCCAGCCGAGGATGTCGAGCCCGCCGCGCGGCGAGAGCACGTAGCCGCTCTGCGACGGATCGGCGGTCTGCCCGGTGATGACGTTGACGCCGTCCACCGAGACCACGGCGAGCACGTCCTGCGATTGCCGGCTGCGCAGCGTGACCTGGTACTCGTTGCCCGGCCGTCCGGCGATCGCATGCCCTGCCTTCGTGCCAGTACACCTGCAGGCGCCTCCCTTCGGTGCGGTCGTAGACCGAGAGATCGACCATGCCGCCGTGCGCGAACGCCGAAGCCGACAGGAACAGTGTCGCTGCCGCCACTACAGTGAGGAACGTTTTCATCTTCTTCCCTTTCGTTAGGAACCCGTTGGCTTTAACGGAACCGCAGAGCGAAAGGGTTAAACGCTGAAAATCGTCACGTTGTCTGCGTAGAATCCGCGGCCTCATGAAAAGCTACTCATGCAACAAATGTCCCGGGTACTGCTGCAGCTACCCGGAGATCGAAGTCACGAAGCGCGACATCGCCCGGCTGGCGAAGCATTTCGACCTGCACCGAGGAGCAGACCGAGGCGCTGCACTACACGCCAAAGGCGTGCGCCTGCTACGCCATCAGAAGGACACGGATTTTCGACACGTGTCTGCGTGTTCCTCGACCAGAAGACGCGCCGCTGCACCGTCTACGACGCGCGGCCGGGCGTGTGCCGCGGCTATCCCGACAGCCCGCGCTGCGGCTACTACGAGTTCCTCAAGTTCGAGCGCGCCCACCAGGACGACCACGAAGTTCATTGCTTTGACTTGAGGGCTTTCTCGCGGATCGCGGAGAGCGTGGTCGCCGGCGTGATCGCGTCCGGATCGATCTTCAGCTCGATGAGCGCCGGCTTGCCCGAGCGCGAGGCGCGCTCGAAAGCCGGCGCGAAATCCTCGGTGCGCTCGACGGTCTCGCCGTGCCCGCCGAAGGCGCGCGCATAGGCGGCGAAGTCCGGGTTCTTCAGGTCGGTGCCGAACACGCGGCCCGGATACTCGCGCTCCTGGTGCATGCGGATCGTGCCGTAGATGCCGTTGTTCACCACCAGCGCGACGAAATTCGCGCCGTACTGCGCCGCGGTGGCGATCTCCTGCCCGGTCATGAGGAAGTCGCCGTCGCCGCATAGCCCGAGCACCGTGCGCTTGGGCTCGGCGAGCTTCGCCGCGACCGCGGCCGGGTAGCCGTAGCCCATCGAGCCGTTGGTCGAGCCGAGCTGGGTGCGGAAGCCCTTGTAGCGGAAGTGGCGGTGCAGCCAGCCGGCGAAGTTGCCGGCGCCGCCGGCGACGATCGTGTCCTCGGGCAGGTTGTCGGAAAGCCAGCGGATCACCTCGCCGTACTGCAGCTTGCCCGGCATCGGCCGCGGCTCGGTCCACTCGAGGTAGCTCTTGCGCAGCGCTTCGGTGTCGGCCTTCCACTCGGGCTTCGAGAACGAGAGCTTCTCGATCGCATGGACGAACTGCGCCATGCCGGAGTTGATCGCAAGCGCCGGCCGGTAGACGCGGCCGAGCTCCTCGGCGCCGCCGTGCACGTGCACCAGCGTCTGGCGCGGCAGCGGCGCCTCGACCAGGCTGTAGGCGCTGGTCGTCATCTCGCCCAGGCGCGCGCCGATGACGAGCAGCACATCGGCCTCCTTCACCCGCTCGGCGAGCTTGGGGTTGATGCCGATGCCGACGTCGCCGGCGTAGTTCGGGCTGCGGTTGTCGAACAGGTCCTGGCAGCGGAACGAGGTGCCGACGGGCAAGCCCGTTCGCCTTCGGCCCATTTCTGCAGTTTTCGAGTTGTCGCTTGATCCCAGCCGCCGCCGCCGAGCAGCACGAACGGCTTCTCGGCGCTTTCGAGAAGCTTCTTCAGCTCGGCAATCGCTTCCGGCGACGGCGCGGGACGAACCTTGTGATAGCGCGGCACGTCCGCCACCGCCGCCTGGCCGAAGAGCGTGTCTTCCGGCAGCGCGAGGATCACCGGGCCCGGGGCGTCCGGCGCAGCGCGGTATGGAACGCGTGGCTCACGTACTCCGGGATGCGCTCGACGCGGTCGATCTGCGCCGACCCACTTCGCCATCTGGCCGTACATGCGCCGGTAGTCGATCTCCTGGAACGCCTCGCGCTCGGCGAACTCGTTCGGCGACCTGGCCGATGAACACCACCATCGGCGTCGAGTCCTGCAGCGCGGTGTGCACGCCGATCGCGCCGTTGGTCGCTCCCGGCCCGCGCGTCACGAACAGCACGCCGGGCTCGCCGGTGAGCTTGCCGTAGGCCTCGGCCATGTAGGACGCGCCGCCTTCCTGGCGGCAGATGACGAAGGAGAAGCGCTCGCGCACGTCGTACATGCCGTCGAGCACCGGCAGGTAGCTTTCGCCCGGGAACGCCGAAAGCCATGCGTCGCGCCCTGCGCGAGCAGCGCGTCGGCGAGGATCTTGCCGCCGTGGCGGGTCTTCAGGTCGGATTTCATTCCGCTATAGTATCCGGCACCATGGACGACATCAATACGCTGCGCCGCATCCTGCACGAGAGCCGCACGCTCGCCGTGGTCGGCCTGTCCGCCGACTGGTTCCGGCCGAGCTATTTCGCCGCCAAGTACATGCAGGAGCATGGCTACCGCGTCATCCCGGTGAACCCGAAATACGAGTCGATCCTCGGCGAGAAGTGCTACAAGTCGCTGCGCGACATCCCGGAAAGGTCGACCTGGTCGACGTCTTCCGAAAGACGTAATGACGTTATGCCGATCGCGGAGGAGGCCATCGCCATCGGCGCGAAGGTCCTCTGGCAGCAGCTCGGGGTGAAGAACGAAGCCGCGGCGGCCAAGGCGCGGGCCGGCGGGCCTGGAGGCGGTCATGGACCGGTGCGTCAAGATCGAGCACGGCCGGCTGTTCGGCGGCCTCAACTGGGTCGGCGTAAATACCCGCGTAATCTCGGCAAAGCGCCCTCGCTGGCTCGCTTATTGACCGGACGGTAAGGTATCCTTCCCGCATGGGGAGGACGGTCCGGTTATTCGAGGGGAGATTCGGGCGGCTGCTGCTGACCGACCTTGCCCCGCAAGACGAAATCCGCGCGCAGACCGACCCCGCCATCGTCCTCGAGCAGGGGGCGGAAGAAATCCTGCTTCTCAATCCCGGCGAATTGCACGTCAGCCTCGGCGCCTCGCGCGCGCTCGAGCTGCACACCGCTGGCGACTGGCTGCGCGCGAGCTTCCCGGCGGCCTTCGAGCTGGAAGACGCGCGTCCCTTCCCGCAGCTGCGCGAGCTCGTCACGCCGCGCATCCGCCAGCTCGCCGACACCCTCGCCATCGAGGTGCTGAACGACCGCTTCCTGTCGACCGAGCGGCTGGAGTTCATGCTGCAGGAGCTGCTGCTCTCGATCGTCGAGACCTATCTCGCCAAGCGCCGCGCCTCGTCGCCGCTGTGGCGCGGCTCGCGCTTCGAGGACAGCCGCATCCGCCGCGCCATCGCGCTGCTGCGCGCGCACCCGAACAAGGACATGAGCATCGACGAGCTCGCCAGCCAGGTCGGCCTGTCGCGCTCGCGCTTCTACGACCTGTTCCAGATCTGCACCGGCTTCTCGCCGCGCGCCTACCTCGACATGCTGTGCGTCGAGACCGCGATCTCGCGCCTGTCGTCGGGCCGCGGCAAGATCGCCGAGGTCGCCGCCGAGCTCGGCTTCTCGGCGCAGAGCAACTTCACGCGCTTCTTCCTCAACCAGGTCGGCGTTCCGCCTTCCACCTACCGCCGCTCGGCCGTCAACAACAGTCCTCTCCCGGAGCGTCCCGACAACGACTCGAAGGAGTGAGTCGGCGCCGGTGAAACGCCATGGCTGATCGCAAGTTCGGCATCGAGACGCTTTGCCTGCACGCCGGGCAGATCCCCGACGCGGCGACCGGCGCGCGCGCCGCGCCGATCTACCAGACGACCTCGTTCGTCTTCGACTCCGCGGAGCACGCGGCGAGCCTGTTCAACCTGCAGACCTTCGGCAACGTCTACTCGCGCATTTCGAACCCGACGGTGGCGGTGCTCGAGGAGCGCGTGGCGGCGATCGAGGGCGGGCGCTCGGCGCTCGCCACCGCCACCGGGCAGGCTGCCGAGGTGACCGCGATCCTGACGCTGTGCAGCTCGGGCGACCACATCGTCTCGGCCTCGACGCTCTACGGCGGCACGCACACGCTGCTGCACGTGAACCTGAGGAAGCTCGGCATCGAGACGACGTTCGTCCATCCCGACGAGCCGGAGGATTTTCGCAAAGCAATAAAGCCGAATACAAAGCTCCTCTACGCCGAAACGCTCGGCAATCCGCTCATCAACATCGTCGACATCGAGGCGCTGGCGAAGATCGCGCACGAGGCCGAGATCCCGCTGGTGGTCGACAACACCGTGCCCTCGCCCTACCTCTGCCGGCCGATCGAATGGGGCGCCGACATCGTCGTGCACTCGGCGACCAAGTACATCGGCGGCCACGGCACCACCATGGGCGGGGTGATCGTCGAGTCGGGCAAGTTCAACTGGGGCAACGGCAAGTTCCCGGAATTCACCACGCCCTCGCCCGGCTACCACGGCGTCATCTTCCACGAGACCTTCGGCGACTTCGGCTACACCATGAAGGCGCGCATGGAGATCATGCGCACCTTCGGCCCGGCGCTCTCGCCGATGAACGCCTGGCTGCTGCTGCAGGGCCTCGAGTCGCTGCACGTGCGCATGGAGCGCCACTGCGCCAACGCGCTGGCGGTGGCGCAATTCCTGAAGAGCCACCCGCAGGTGGCGTGGGTGAACTATCCCGGCCTGCCGGACAACAAGTATTTCTCCTTGTCGAAGAAATACCTGCCGAAAGGCGCCAGCGGCCTGCTCAACTTCGGCGTCAAGGGCGGCGCGAAGGCCGGCGAGCGCTTCATCGAGGCGGCGCAGTTCATGAGCCACCTCGCCAACATCGGCGACGCGAAGACGCTGATCATCCATCCGGCCTCGACCACGCACCGGCAGATGGAACGAAGCGGATCTCGTCAAGGCCGGCGTCACGCCGGACATGGTGCGCATGTCGGTCGGCCTCGAGACGCTCGACGACATCCTCTGGGACATCGATCAAGCGCTGAACGAGGCGGGAAAGCATGATCAGCTACCAGGTCATCGAGCACGGCAAGCCGCTGCAGAAGGTCTTTCCACAACGCCCGAGCCGAAGGGCACCGGAAGTGCTGATGCGCGTCACGCGCTCGCGGCGTCTGCCACTCCGACCTGCACATCTGGGACGGCTACTTCGACCTCGGCGGCGGCAAGCGCTTCTACGTCAAGGAGCGCGGCTGCATTCCGCCGTTCACGCTCGGCCACGAGCCCTTTGGCGTTGTCGAAGCGATCGGTCCCCGAGCCAAAGGCGTGAAGGTCGGCCAGAAGCGCCTCGATCTATCCCTGGATCGGCTGCGGCAAGTGCGCGGTGTGCAAGGCCGGCCAGGACAACTACTGCGTTTCGGGCAGCCGCATCATCGGCGTCAACCGCGCCGGCGCCTACGTCGACGCACGTGCTCGTGCCCGACCCGAAGTACCTGGTGGACGCCACCGGGATCGACGACGCCTTCGCCGCCACGCTCGCCTGCTCGGGCGTCACCGCCTACAGCGCGAGCGCCAAGCTGCCGCCGCTCACCGCCGAGCGACCGCGTCGCCGTGATCGGCTGCGGCGGCGTCGGCCTGGCGGGCATCGCCGTGCTGCGGGCGAAGGGCGTGAAGAACATCATCGCCTGCGACATCGACGAAACGCAAGCTCGCGGCCGCCAGCAAGCTCGGCGCGAAGCTCACGGTCAACACCCGCGCCGCCGATGCCGCGCAGCAGCTGCAGGGCATCGCCGGCGCGATCGACTTCGTCGGCACGCCCGCCACCGCGGCGCTCGGCATCGCCGCGCTGCGCAAGGGCGGCCGCTACGTGCTGTGTCGGCCTGCACGGCGGCGAGCTGGTGCATCCGCTGCCGCCGATCGCGCAGCGCGCCATCGGCATCGTCGGCTCCTACGTCGGCAACCTGCAGGAGCTGAAGGCGGTCGTGGCGCTGGCGAAGAAGGGTAAGCTGCAAGCCGATGCCGGTCGCGACGCGGCCCGGCAGCCGAAGCCAACCGGCGCGCTCGAGGACCTGATCGCCGGCAAGGTGGTCGGCCGGGTGGTGCTCGATTTCGAAGCCGTCGAGGTCAGCTGATGGAAATGCCGGTCAAGCAAGCCGTGCCGTTCAGCTTCACCAATCCCTACGCGTGGCCGCGCAGGCCGCTGCTCTCGGCGAACGTGGTGTCGACCTCGCAGCCGCTCGCCGCGCAGGCCGGGCTGCAGATGCTCGCCGCCGGCGGCAACGCCGTCGACGCGATCCTCGCCACCGCGATCACGCTGACGCTGGTCGAGCCGGTGTCGAACGGCATCGGCTCGGACGCCTACGCGATCGTCTGGGACGGGAAGAAGCTGCACGGCCTGAACGCCTCGGGCCGCTCGCCCGCGGCGTGGACGCTCGATTACTTCAGCCGGCAAGAAGGCGATGCCGGAGCGCGGCTGGGACTCGGTCAGCGTGCCGGGCTGCGTCTCGGCGTGGGTCGAGCTGCACGCGAAATTCGGCAAGCTGCCGTTCGCGCGGCTGTTCGAGCAGGCGATCGAGTACGGGCGCAAGGGCTTCCTCGTCTCGCCGACCATCGCCGGGCAGTGGGCGCTGCAGGTGCCGATTCTGAAGAACCAGCCCGGGTTCGCCGAGGCGTTCCTGCCGGACGGCAGCCCTCCGCGCGCGGGCGAGCGGTTCAAGTGGACGAAGCACGCGGATGCGCTGGAGAAGATCGCCGCCACGCAAGGGCAAGGCGTTCTATCGCGGCGTGCTCGCCGAGAAGATCGAGGCGCACGCGAAGAAGCACGGCGGCGCGATGCGGGCGAGCGACCTCGCCGCGCACAAGTCCGACTGGGTCAAGCCGCTGCAGATGGACTACCGCGGCTACACGCTGCACGAGATCCCGCCCAACGGCCAGGGCATCGTCGCGCTGATGGCGCTCGGCATGCTCGAGCACTTCGACGTGCGCTCGCACCCGGTCGACGGCGCCGACAGCGTGCACCTGCAGATCGAGGCGCAGAAGCTCGCCTTCGCCGACGCGCGCCGCTACGTCGCCGATATCGACTACATGAAGGACGTTCCTCCGCACGTCGCTTCTGAACAAGGATTACCTGCAGGAGACGCGCGAAGCTGATCGACCTGAAGCGCGCGCAGGACTTCGGCCCCGGCAAGCCGCCCAAGGGCGGCACGGTGCTACCTCGCCGCCGCCGACGCGAGCGGCATGATGGTGTCGATGATCCAGTCGAATTACATGGGCTTCGGCTCGGGCGTGGTCGTCGGACGGCATCTCGCTGCAGAACCGCGGCGCGACCTTCGTCGTGCAGCCCGGCCATCCGAACTGCGTCGGGCCCGTCGAAGCGCCCCTACCAGACGATCATCCCGGGCTTCGTCACCACGCGACGGCAAGCCGGTGATGAGCGTTCGGCGTGATGGGCGGCACCGATGCAGCCGCAGGGCCACGCGCAGGTGATGGTGCGCATCGCCGACTACGGCCAGAGCCCGCAGGCGGCCTGCGACGGCCCGCGCTTCCGCGTCGTGCAGGGCATGGACGTGAGCGTCGAGGACGACCGCTTCCCGCCAGCGATGCTCGAGGAGCTGCAGCGCCGCGGCCACCGCATCGTCACCGTGGACGACTACAACCAGTTCGGCTGCGCGCAGCTCATCTGGAAGCTCGACGGCGGCTACTACACCGCCAGCGACCCTCGAAGGGATGGTCAAGCTGTAGGCTTCTAGGCGCAGGGAGGATCGGTGGCTACCTTCGCGTTACGGCTTTTCGCTCTTGCGTTGCTCTTCGGCTGCGTGTTGCCGATGCGCAGAACTTTCCATCGCGGCCGGTCACGATCGTCGTGCCGTTCTCGGCCGGGGGGCCCACGGACACCATCGCGCGGATCATCTCCGGAACGGATGACGAAGAGCCTCGGGCAGACGGTCGTGGTCGAGAACGCTCACCGGGGCGGGCGGCAACATCGGGTAGGCCGGGTGGTTCGCGCGACGCCCGACGGCTACATGGTCAGCCATCGGCCACATCGGTCCGCATGTCATCAACGGCGCCATGTACCGGCTCGACTACGACCTGCTGAAGGACCTGGCGCCCATCGGCATGTTCGTGACCAACCCGCAGATCATCATGCTAAAGATCTGGGGACGGGTCAACTCGGTCAACGTGAAGAAGGCGCTGTGGTGCGCCGAAGAGCTCGGCCTCAAGTACGAGCGCGTCGACGCCGGCATGCAGTTCGGCGTCACCAAGACGCCCGAGTACCTGCGGATGAACCCGAACTCGCTGGTGCCGACGATCGAGGACGACGGCTTCGTGCTCTGGGAGTCGCACAGCATCGTGCGCTACCTCGCGGCGAAGCACGGCATGGGCAGGCTCTGCCCGTCGGACCTGCAAGCGCGCGCGCCGACGCCGAGCGCTGGATGGACTGGGCTTTCACCTTCCAGAGCGCCATGCGCGACGTGTTCTGGGGCTTGATCCGCACGCCAGCCGGAGAAGCGCGACGCGAAGGCGATCGAGGACGGGCGCGTGGCAGAGCAACCAGCTCGCCGCCGACGTACTGGAGAAGACGCCTGCAGAGGAACGCAATTACATCACCGGCGACGCCTTCACCGTGGGCGACATCCCGATCGGCTGCGAGGTGCAGCGCTGGATGCGCTGCCCGATCGAGCGGCCGAAGCTGCCGAACGTGGAAGCCTGGTTCGAGCGCCTCGGCCAGCGCGCGCCGTTCAAGAAGATCGTCGACATCCCGCTGTCCTGACGGCGCCTGTGCGCCGCTAGTGCGCTAGCGCGAGCGGCCGCTCGTCCTCGGCAGCGCGCCGATCTTGTCGGCGCGGCGGTAGAACTCCGACAGGTCGCCGTTGCAAGCCGCGAGCAGCCGCTCGAAGGCCGGGACCATCTCGGTATAGAGGGCGATCGAGACCAGGAAGGCGTTGTTCGGCTCGGCCGGCACGATGGCCGGATAGTCCGCGCGCAGGCGGTCGAACTCGCCGCGCTTCTGCGCCGCCAGCGTTCTCCGGCGAGCCGCCCGCGGCGTAGATCGAAGCCAGGCGCTCGCGCGTCTGCCGCACGCGCGCGGCGAACTCGCGCTTGCGCAGCTGGCCGGCGCGGAAGACGGCAAGCTCGGCGCCGCGGCCCCGGCTTCGAGCCAGCGGCGCACGCCCTCCTCCTCCACCGTCACGGCGAACGACTCGTTGAACGCGGTGTCGCTCTTCGCGTAGACCTTCTGGTGCGCGAGCTCGTGGAACACCAGCCGCGCGAGCTGCGTGTCGGAAAAGCCGATGAAGGTCGAGAGCAGCGGGTCGTCGAACCAGCCGAGCGTGGAATACGCGGCGACGCCGCCGACGTAGACGTCGTAGCCCTGCTTGCGCAGGCCCTCGGCATGGCGCTGCGCGTCGGCCTCGGAGAAGAAGCCGCGGTAGCTGACGCAGCCCGCGAACGGGAAGCATTCCTGCTTCGCCGCGACCGAGAACTCCGCCGCGGCGTAGACGTTCCACACCACGTACGGGCCGGTCGAGCTGCGCATAGGAGTGGTAGCTGCCGTTGTCCGGCAGGCCGAGCTTGCGCGGAGGCGAACTCGCGGATGTCGCGCGCTTTCAGCAGCCGGCCGCGCAGCTCCGGCGTCGTGGCCGGATCGGCGAGCCAGTCATCGACCGGGCGCGAGCGCGAGAAAAGCGAAAGCTGGCCGCCGATCGCCTGGCTGTAGTACGAGATCGACTCGCAGCCGGCCACCGCCATGGTGGCGAGCAGAGCCGCGCAGGCGAGGCGCCACTTCATGCGAAGCTCCCGGTGCGCAGGAAGCGCTCGCGCGAGGCGCGCCGACCGTGGCAGAGGTGGCGAGCAGGCTGTGCGCCACGCGGCACCTGGCGTGGCGTCCGCCATGCCCTCGACCGCGGTCTCCTCGACGCACACCACGCCGTCGTTCACGCCGGGCAGCCGGCCGCCGACGATGCGTGCCAAGCCCGAATGCCACCGTGCCGGCGACGACGCCGAGCGGCGCGGCGCGCGCCCAGCGCGCGGCTCGCGCGCTTCCCAGCACGACGCCGCGTCGCCCATCATCCATCGCCCGAAGCGCCCGGCGCCGAAGCGGCGCCCGGCGAGCGAGCCGCGCGCCGGCGAGCCGATGCAGCAGCGCCGAGGCGACCGGGATGTCGGCGTGGCGATTCAAGGTCTCGAGCACCAGCAGGCCGCCGAGGCTGTGGCCGATGAAATGCGCCGCGCGCGAGCCGATCGTCTCGCGGGTGAAGCGCGCCAGGCGCTCGACGTTGGCGTCGAAGGACGCGCGGCCGCTGTAGGAGAAAAGGTGCGGCGCGTAGCCGGCGCGCGCTGCAAGCGCGCCGCGAGCAGCCAGAGCGTGCTCGCCGGCATCCACAGGCCCGGCGCGAGGATGACATCGCCGGTCACCTCGCCTTCGCCTTGCGCATCATCTTCGAGCACCGCGCGCGCGCGATGCACGATCGGATAGTCGATCATCTGCCCGTCCACCTGGATTGCCGCCTCGCCTTTCGCCTCCGCCGCCTCGAAGGCGGCGACGATGCGCTCGGCGCGCGCGAGCTCCTCGACCGCTCGGCAGATACGCCTCGTTGACCGGCGCGATCTGGTCGGATGCACGCACAGCCGCCCCTGGAAACCGCAGCGGCGGCTGCGCTCGAGGGCGCGGCGGAAAGCGTCCGCCTCCTTGAAATGGAACCAGGGGCTGTCGATCGGGTTCTCCATGCCGGCGGCGCGCGAAGACAGCACCAGGCGCGCGCGCGCATCCTCCAGCTCCGCTTCCTCCAACGTGGGCGAGAGGCCGACGTCGTTGGCGTAGTCGCCGGCGCCGAAGGCGATGCGCTTCACCCGCCAGGCGCCCTTGTAAGGCCGCAGGCTTCTCGCTTGCAAGATGCGGTCCACGCGCTGCACGCCCGCCGCGGTCTCGATGATCGGCATCAGGTCGATCGAGCCTCCGGCGATGCTCTGCTCGCGCTCGAGGTTCGCCATCACCCAGTCCACGGCGTGCAGGTCGGCCGCGCTCTCGATCTTGCGGCACGACACGACGCCGTCGACCCGGGCGTGGATGCGTCTCGACAAGGTCGCGGAAGCAGAACGGCGTCGACGGCGCGTTGACGCGCACGTAGCCGCGCGCGCTTTGCGCGGTCCGCGCAGCGCCTCGGCGATGCTCTTGCGCGCGCCGGGCTTGTCGGAGGGCGCGACCGAGATCCTCGAGGTCGAGGATGACGGCGTCCGCCGCCAGGCGTCAGGGCTTTCTCGACGCGCCGCGGCACGTTGCCGGGCGCAAACAGGAACGAACGGTTCATTTGAGCACCGGGCGGTCCTTCCATTGGGGGTAGGGTTGAACGGGCTGCGCGGTCTCGAGGCCGAACGGCCAGACCACCTTGCGCCCGGCCGCGCTGGATCTGCGCCACCGCCGGGACGATGCCCAGCTGCTGGCCGCTGGCGCCGACGCGATAGCGGCCGAGCGGCGTTTCCGTCTCGAGGGCGGCGAGCGCGCGCGCGCACGTTCTCGGTCTCGAGCGAGCCGGCGCGCCGCACCGCTTCGCCGAGCACGCTCGCCAGCGACGTAGCCCTCCGCGGCGGCCAGCCCCGGCACCATGGCGGCGTGGGAGTCGCTGGGCGTTAACCGACAAGAGGGGCACAGGAAGATAAAGGCGGACGAAACGTGAACGAAGGTGTTTCAGCGGCGCGGACAGAAGAGATGGTTTCCGAGCCGCGCCGCTGGCGGTATCTAGGTGGTTGATTCGGTGATCCCCGGGTGGCGGGCGCTAAGGACTGGGCGGCAAAGTGGAAGCGTCCTTACCCGGGGCTATTGGCTTCCCAAGCCCGCCACCATTGTGTTGCCCCCAGTGAAGGACGATCTCTTCGAGATTTGTGGTATCAGGTCGTCCCCATTGGGACTATTTAAGTTAAGAACGCAAAGTGCAGAATGATGGGAAGAAGGGCAATGGAAAGGTGAATCATGCGTCTTCTTGGGGTCGCGGTGGGGGCCGATCGTACGCGCAGGCTGCGCCCCCGACGTGGGCTTTTGCACGGGAACCACTTTCGACAATCATCATTGAGCCGCCTTCGAATTCGACGAGTTCGCTGCCGTCTTTGAAGACGGTGCGGTTGATGATTTTGTCGTTGGATTTTCCGTCGCGGCTGGGGCCGTTGCGCATTCCCGGGGAAGGATAAGGGGACGAATCGAAAAACACGAAGCACGAATGGAGACGTCTTTCAGCGGCGCGGACAGAAGAGATGGTTCGAGCCGCGCCGCTGAAAAATTAATTACAGGGGACGGTGATCCCCGGGTGGCGGACGCTATAAGGATGGGGAGGCCAGCGACGGTCAACGAGCGAACATTGGATTGATGGATTGGTGGATTTATGGGAAGGGCCCGAGCGAAAGTTGGATTGATGGATTAATTAGATTGGTGGAGTGGTGGATGGATGGGGGAGGGCAGTTGGTTCGTTTGGTTCTTGGCATACCTGGTACGTGAGCGCTTATGGGGGCGAGCCTTCAGCCTGCGAACGAACTTCTGCGCCTGACCCAGGCCGTTGGCCTGGGCTGGTGAAGTCGAGCCGTTGGCCTTGAGGCAACCAACATCGGGCTGTCAACTTTCCTCAGACACGCACGCATATCTTTCGCCTTGCGAGACGGGTAGCGTTTTGCTAAAGGAGCCCGCGTTTATGGCAGCTATTGGCCGGTTTCAGAAGGGCGAAGAGATTTTCTACGCCAAAGTCGTGGATGGTGAGTGTTTTTCGCCTGAACGGTGATGTTTTCGGTTCCCCGTCGCTTTGATCGTAAGCCAACCAAGCAAAGGCGTGCGCACACCCTTACCCCGGTGGTCCCTTCCAAAATCATCTGTGGGCCTTAACTACGCCGATCATGCGCGGGAGGGCGGAAGCGCTGCCCAAGGAACCCTTGATCTGGTTCAAGGCTACCCGTCGCTGATTCCCGATGGTGGCAAGATTGAGGATTCCCTTTGCCGAACATAGCACCGATTTCGAGGCGGAGTTGTGCATCGTCATTGGCGGCGCGTCCGGAACGTCGCCCCGGCAGTACCAGCCAGGTACCATCTTCGGTTATACCTCAGCGCAGGATATCCAGTGACCGGACCATCAAAATTCGAAAGCCAATGGGCTCGGGCAAAGTCATTCGACACATTCACGCCGTTCGGACCATGCGTTGAGACCAAAATCGACCCGCACGATCTCACCATTCAACTCTTCCAAAACGGTCAGCTTCGGCAAAACTCGAACACCAGCCAGGCTCATCTTCGATTGTTACCGCCTGGTGAGCTTCATCTCGACCAATATTACCCTCTTGCCGGGGACATCATCCTGACCGGGACTCCCAGCGGGGTAGGTCGATTGAGTCGGAGATTTACGCCTGGAGGTGCGGATTCGGGGATTGGCACCGCTGGTGGCAGATTCGGTGAAGTAGGTGATTGGAGCCGGGACATGGCTTTGCTGGCCGAAGGGGTAAAGGTGTCGGTCACATGGATCGCTGCCGGCTAAAGCCGGCGTTCAGAAAGCATGGACCGCGCCGGCTAAAGCCGGCGTTCGGCATGGACCGCTGCCGGCTAGCCGGCGTTCAAGCATGGACCCGCTGCCGGCTCCAAAACCGGCGTTCAGAAGCATGGACCGCTGCGGCTAAAGCCAGCACGTTCCATGGACCGCTGCCAGCTTCGCCTTCGGCGTTCCGAAGCATGGATCGCTGCCGGCTAAAGCCGGCGTTCAACATGGACCGCTGCCACGGCTAAAGCCGGCGGCGTTCGAAACAGCATCGGGCGCCGGCTTCATCAAGCGTCATTACTGTTAATCGCGCCCACTTCAGAATTCGCAGTCGACAAAGGTTCCGACAAAGGTTTTGAGGACGGGAGTGCTTGCTACACCGGCTGAAATCGTTCACGAGTTCACTTTCAGTAAATTATTATGCGCTGGACCCAAACCTGTCATTCCCACTCTCAAGGAAACGCCCGCCGAGGCGGAGATCACGTCCGCATAAGCTGCTGCTGCGCGCCGGGCTGATCCGCAAACTCACCGGCGGGCTCTACACTTTCCTGCCCGCTCGGCTTGCGGGCGCTGCGCAAGATCGAGCAGATCGTCCGCGAGGAAATGGACCGCGCCGGCGCCCTCGAAGTTCTCATGCCCGCGCTGCAGCCGCCCGACATCTGGCAGCAGTCTGGCCGCTACGAGACCATGCGCAGACGTGCTTTCAAAGTCCGCGACCGCGCCAAGAAGGAATGGGTGCATCGGGCCCACCGCACGAGGAAGTCATCACCACCGTGGCCGCCGGCGAGATCGAATTCCTACCGGCAGATGCCCATGAACTTTTACCAGGTCAGCGTCAAGTTCCGCGATGAAATCCGGCCGCCGCTTCGGCCTGATGCGCGCCAAGGAGTTCATCATGAAGGACGCCTACAGCTTCGACGCGACGCGACGAGGCGGCGCATGGTCAGCTACCAGAAAATGTACGACGCCTACAAGCGCATCTTTCGACCGCTGCGGGCTGAAGAGCTTTCCCGTCGAAGCGGACACCGGGCGTCATCGGCGGCAATTACTCGCACGAGTTCATGGTCCCCGGCCGAGACCGGCGAGAACGAGGTCGTGTATTGCGAGGGCTGCGGCTACGCGGCCAACGTTGAAAAGGCAGCGAGCGGGATCCCCAAAAACCGCCGCGCAATCGAAGACGGCGCCGCCGTGGAAAAATTCGCAACGCCCGGGCGTTGTGACCATCGAGGGCTGACCAGGCGCCGTACAGCGTCGCCAGCTAATCCGCCAGATCAAGACGCTGGTTTATCGCCGACAGCAAACCGGTGCTAGTCTCTGGTTCGCGGCGACGACCAGTTGAACGAAGCCAAACTCGCCGGGCGCTGGTCGGCACCCGACTTTTCGCGCGGCTGAAGCGCAGGAAATTTTCGCACGCGCTCAGCGCCCACCCGGAAGCCTCGGCGCCGTCGGCGTGAGCAACATTTCCGTCATGGCGATGACCAGCGACTGCGCGCGGCGCGAACGGCATGACCGACCGGCGCGAACGAGGACGGCTTCCATTTACGCAATATCGCTGTGGGTCGCCACATCCGGTGGCCCAAATGGATTTCGACCGCCGCTTTGGTGCAGGCGGGCGAAGCGTGCCGCAATTGCGGCAAACCCTTGAAAGTGCGCCGAACAATCCAGAGTGGGCCACGTGTTCAAGCTCGGGACCAAGCCACAGCGAAGCGCCCCGAAGCGCTCTCTTCCTGGACGAAGCAGGCAAACACCCTGCCATCATGGGCTGTTGGCATTGGCGTCACGCCGCGCTCGAACGCGATCACCATCGAGCAAGGCAATGACATGAATGGCGTGTCAGCCACTGAGCGTCGCGCCACACTGTCTGCATCACACCCTCTGAACGTTGCTCAAAGGCGAGGTGATGAAACGAAACCGAACAGATTTATGCGGCGCTCAATGCCCGAAAGGTGTGGATGTCATCACGGACGACCGCAACGAGCGCCCGGGGAGTCAAGTTCAGGATTCCGGACGGTCGGTTCCATTCGTATCGGCATCGGCGAAGTCTGGCCGGGGCGAAGTCGGCTCAAACCGCGCGCTGGAGCTTTGATGGCGGTGAGCCGAAGAAGCCGTGGAGAAGGTCAGCGCCCTGCTGGCGGAGCCTGCCAAATCCACATGACCGAACTCAACGCGACACCCTTGGAAGGCAAGCCGTAACGATGCAATTGGAAATTCCCTCACACGGCCTCTCCCCGTCAGGCGGGGCGAGGGGCTTAATCTGCGCTCCGACCCTCCTGAGATGGTGTGGTTTCGAGCGTGCAAAAGGATTTCCCCTCTCCCATCGGACCGGGAAGGGCCGAAATGAGGGCTGCACCAAGCTGCATCGTTACGGATGATACAAGGTCGCCGTTGATGACGAAACCTTTCTACGGCAGTTCGAAGAAATGCCCCTGCCGCGGGACCAATGGCATCATCGGCACGATGCCGGACGGCCCCTGCCTCTACCTCACTCGTTATTCGTTCGAAGATGCCCTCCACAGAATGCGCCAGGGTATCAAGGCGCTCAATGCCGCGCATGGAACTCCAAACTGGGCCGTGGCTATCACGAGAGCGATGACGCAGGCTGGATACGGCTCGTATACTTCGCGCTGCGGGAACACGGGCCAGCGGAACGGCAATGAGTTTTTGAGCGTCATCCCCGAGCTTTCTCAGCCCGGGTGCTTCCTGGCTTTTCCTATTCGCAGGGTTGCTCTCTTCAGCCGAAGCCAAAATGAATTTCGTTCCCCAGTTTAGCTCCTTCCCAGTGCCCCGGTCAGAGAAGCGCGAGGCTCTGTATAAGAAAACAATGTCGAGCGCCCGGACGCCCGAGAGGTGGGGGTAAAGGAGTTGCTGAAGAAAACGACCGAACGCTCGACGAGTTCCAAGACCAGTCGAGTCACCCTGCGGCACATAAGCATTATTTTCCACGCACCCGGGAGGAGGGCGCGATTAAATCTGCGTGGGGCCGGCTAAAGCCGGCGTTCCACCGGTCGGAACATGGCTTTAGCCGGCTGCTTACCCTTTAATCACGCGCCCCGGGGAGGACTAACAGTCCCGATAGCAATCAGGGGCTCGCGGCAGCACCAACTGGATGTTCGCATTCCGCGCTCACGCCACCGGAGCTGCCTGTCCGTCAGAAAGTCGCGCACGGCCTGGAGGCGGAAATATGAGTATGGGGTTTTTTGCAGAAATAAAGGCGCGTGGCCGTCACGGATAAATCCGTGTCAAAATCGTCATGCTGTAACCGCTCGCAAAAATAATCTTTAAGTCTGGCCACGCGCGCCGGGGCCTTTGGGGCCCCAGTTCATCGGACATCCCTTCGGGCATCACCATGTCCGTCAATAGCGAATGAATCTCACCCTGGTGCTGTTCCTGAGCTACCGCAACGCCTCCTTGCCCGTGGCAGCCTGCAACACCTTAGCCCCACGTCGCATATGGGAAATCCGGGTTCGCCATGTCGCGCAGCACCGGTTCGTCCTCGACCACCAGGATCGTTTCTTCTCCGCCGCGAACCTCTTTGGTGACGGTCACGATACTCCATCAGGTTGGGCGAGGATTGGCTACGCCGCTGCTGGCAGAAGAACACGTCGAAAGTCGTGCCGACCCCAATCTGGCTGGCAACCTGAACCCATCCACCATGCCTTGACGATCCCGTAAACGTATTCGGCCCAGTCCCCAGTCCGGTTCCTTTGCCGACTTCCTTGGTCGTAAAGGGCAGCTCAGAAATCCGGCGCATCGCGGTCGAGGTCAATCCCGCAGCCGTGTCGCTCACACGCAGGCAGACGAAGGAGCCCGGTCGCGCTTCAGGCTGAGTGGCCGCATGAACTTCGCCTACTGGAAGATCGCGCTGGTGCTAATCATCAGGATGCCTCCTTGGGCATGCGTCGCGAAGGCGTTCACGTGGTCGTAACCTTGTTCGACCATGCCGGTATCCCGCACCAGTGGGATGAGCACCGGAGCCACGTTGAGTTCGAAGCTTGATCGTCTCATGATAATCGTTTCAGCATTTTTGCTGAGTTGCGCCACCACTTCCCGTAAATCCGGGGGCTTGGGCTGAATCACGTTTTACGGCTGAACATCAGCAATTGCCGAGTCAGACTCGCCGCCCGTTCCGCAGCAAAATAAACCGCCTGCACGAGATCGGACAGCTCGGCCAGCAAGAGAGTTTGGTTAGCAGCATGCCGGCATGGCCCTGGATGATGGTCAGCATATTGTTAGAAGTCGCATGCGCGACACCCGCGGCCAACTGGCCCACCGATTCCATCTTCTGCGATTGGCGCAGTTGTGCCTCAGGTCAATCTCTCCGTGATATCCTCCACATACGCGTGCACCACCAGGCTGCTCAACACGGGATGGAACGACCACGATAAGGTGCGTCCGGCAATCTGGGTGTCAAAGCGTATTCGGCTTTTCCGCGTTCGCAGGCGGTCGAGAATATCTCTGTGATCGCTTCCGGCAGAAGCCCGCGCGGATTACATCAGTAAATCATATTGAATTTCAGCACTGTCGTTGGAAATAGGCCGTGAGGAACCGTCGGCGCCATTTAACTCCATCGCCGGATTGGGATTATTGAGCTGCGCAAGGCCGCCAGTTTCTGAAGCTCCGCCTCGGTCCGATGCCTTTCCACTGCCATGGCCAGCAGCGTTGCGACAGAAAGCATGAAATGCGCCTCGTCCTCGGTGAACTTCCGCCGGTTGGTAGTATAAGCCCCAACTGTAGACCGAAGGCTCAATTATGCCCGGCAGTCATGGCGGTGATCGCCGACTACTCCGTGTTCGCTCAAAATAAACGGGGCTTCGAACCTCTGCTCGGAAGAAGGTTCTCAAAATGCAGGTTCGCGGCCCTCAAAGTGAAGCTGGCCTGGCTCTGCGGGTCGATCCGGATGGCTTCGCTGCCAACTTTGCCCACCACGCCCAACCCGCCTGCGATCAACTATTTAAAAGCTGCTCTCCGTCGGCTGCATTTTCGAGGAGCCCGCAATCACTCCAGTTCCAGTGTCTGGGCCACCAGCATCACCACCTGGTTGAGCAGCGCCGAAGTCCGTGCTGACCGGCGCAAACTGCCCGAGCGCCGATGACAGTTTGCTGGAGCGACCGGTCAAGGCTTTCTCCCCGTCCTCGTGCTCCTTCGAGCGCTTCTCGAGCATTGCGGCCATCTCATCAAACGTTTACGCCAACTGGCCCCAGTTCTCCGCCACTCCGCGCCAAACCGGTTCGGCTGCTCATGTCCCCGGGCGAGCCATACCGCGTAGCTCTCGACAAAGCGCGCGGATTTGACGCCAGAATGAACCGTTCACGCCAAACCAGGCTGCCACTAGCGCCAGTAGCCCCAAAATGAACCCGGCGCAAATAATTCAGGTATCAACACCCAGGCGGGCGTGATGGCCAACAACTTTGTCCCAACCAGTCTTACCACAAGCTGGAGAATCCGCTCATCAGTGTTTTACGGCATTTTCACAGCAAATACCATACCGGCCACCCCCACCGGTGGAAAGAAAGGGTTTTCTTTGTGGTTAATCCTTGCCAAAGCCGCTCCATCCCCTAGATTTAGCGGCTCGACGAAATATGAGCCTTTACCTTTTCGGCGCGATGTTGGTATGGCTTTGCGAAGCCAGGGCCAATCTGCCTGCCACCAGATAACGCTGGTTTTTGCGTTCGGTTTCACCTCACTGGCGGTTTCTTGGTTCCTATTTCGCCTGATCCGGGCGGCAACGAAAGCAGCGCGAACAGTTGATATGCTCAAAACCGTTCGCCGTGGAGACAAAGTCACCACCTCGAGCGGTATTCTCGGCACAGTCATTGACGTAAACGACAAAACCGTCACCATCCGCTCGAAGGATGCCAAACTGATCACTAAAACCGCTATCTCCGGAAATTTCCGAGCGCAGCGGTGAATCCAGCAGATCGTAAGCCGGCGGTCAATCCCCCATGGATCGAAATAACTTTTGGAGATTTATCCTCGTTCTGCTCGTCGTCACTTTGGTCGCTCTATGAAATGCCCGCCAAGCCGCGCGACCTGGTTAAAAGCGCATTTCCGGGAGCGGGCCATTCACACGGACACGCCAATTTCGTGGCCCAGCATCAACGACCAAGGCTCAGGCCACTCCAAAGGCGATGCCCGAGAAGCCATGATAACCTCAAAGACGCCGTTGGCACGAACGACCTCAACCGTTACTTCCCTTTCTTTGAGGCGAAGAACGAATCCAAACCCGAACACCTATGTTTTGAACCGGTTGCAACGGGAATGCGCGGGACGAATCAAGGCCTGGACCTTCAAGGCGGGACTTCCTTCCTCGTCCGGATGAATACCAACGACCTGACGCAACCCGCCGAAGCCAGCGGCATTGGCAGAAGCCGTTGAGGTCCTCCGCAAACGCGTGGATAAGTTTGGCGTGGCCGAACCGGTCATTCAACCTGAGGCACTGATCGTATCCTGGTGCATTTCCGGGCCTCACGCCGACGATATAGAACGTGCCAGAATTTCCGATCAAAAGGCGGCCTACCTCGAATTTCGCATAGTTCATCAAAATAGCGATGAGGACATCAGGGACAGCGTCGTCCAGCCGGGCTATGAAATCCTGAAACGCAAGCAGCGCAATCGTGACGGCAAAGAAGTTGCAGAAATCGTCGAAGTCAAAAGGAAAGCGGAAATGACCGGCAGCGGCATCGAGAATGCGATGGTCGCCCGCGGCACTGGGCGAGCGGGAAATTCATTTACGTTGGATGACGCCGGAGCTAAGCGTTTCGGCGACATTACCCCGGGAAAATGTAGGCCGGCGGCTGGCGATCATTCTTGACGGCGGGCTCTATTCCGCCCCGGTAATCCAGAGCCCGATCGAAGACCGGCGGCAGCCGGTCACCGGCCATTTCGACCAGAAAGAAGCCTTCGAACAGCCCAGTAATGCTGCAAGACGCTGCGCACCTCGCTTACCAACGAAGCCTCTCGGGTCGTGGCGCCGACTCTGGGCAAAGCAACGATTCGCAACGGTATCAACGCCACTCGATTTACGGCACTCTCGCTGTAGCCGGCTTCATGCTCGTCTATTACCTGGCCGCGGAATAGCAATACGTAACTGA
>ERZ1370068.11257-contig-9887_pt1 | contig 35600 bp, 38 predicted proteins | sample MGYA00561227_ERZ1370068 | MGnify/ENA primary metagenome ERZ1370068 (study PRJEB38410, sample SAMEA6850437) | metagenome | study: Metagenomic assessment of the ecological functions of the soil: analysis of the soil microbiota associated with the... | reverse complement strand
TACGTATTGCTCACTTCTGCCGCCCCCGACGCGACACTCGGTCGGCGACGTGACATCACGCTCGCAGCGGCGCCGGTGGCGCGCATATGGTTCCAGGTCGTGATCCGCGCCGAGAACGACCAGCATCGCCATCGGCGAAGCGCAGCAACATCCAGGACGGCTCGGTGCTGCACGTCGATCCCGGCTACCCGCTGACGCATCGGCCGCAACGTGAGCGTCGGCCACAAGGTGATGCTGCACGGCTGCACCGTCGGCGAAGGATCGCTGGTCGGCATCAACAGCGTCGATCATGAACGGCGCGAAGATCGGCAAAGGCGCGCTGATCGGCGCCAACACGCTGATCGCCGGAGGGCAAGGAGATCCCGGACGGCGTGCTGGTGCTCGGCTCGCCCGGCACGAGTGGTGCGCGAGCTCGACGCAGGAACAGAAGGACTATCCTGATCAAGGTCGCGCGACGGCTACGTCGAGCGCGGCAAGCTACTACAACAGCAACCTCAAGAAGCAGTAATCAGCGCGGCGCCATGCGGATGGCGCCGTCGAGGCGGATGGTCTCGGCGTTCAGCATCTCGTTCTCGACGATCGAGCTGCACCAGCTGCGCGTACTCCGCCGGCTCGCCCAGGCGCGACGGAAACGGCACCTGCTTGCCGAGCGATTCCTGCGCTTCCTTCGGCAGCGCCGCGCAGCAGCGGCGTCTCGAAGATGCCCGGCGCGATGGTGCAGACGCGGATGCCGTTGCGCGACAGGTCGCGCGCGATCGGCAGCGTCATGCCGACGATGCCGCCCTTCGAGGCCGAGTAGGCGGCCTGGCCGATCTGGCCGTCGTAGGCCGCGACCGAGGCGGTGTTGACGATCACGCCGCGCTCGCCGGCCGCGTTCGGCGCCGGCCTTCGCCATCGCGTCGGCGGCGAGCCGGATCATGTTGAAGGTGCCGATCACGTTGACGGTGATGACCTTGATGAAGCGGCGCGAGGTCGTGCGGCGCGTCCTTGCCGATGGTGCGCTCGGCGAGCGCGATGCCGGCGCAGTTCACCAGCACATGCAGGCCGCCGAATTCCTTCAGCGCGAGCGCGACCGCGGCCTTGCCGTCGGCCTCCGACGTGACGTCGCGTCTTCGCGAAGCGGCCGCCGAGCTCCTTCGCCAGCTTCTCGCCGGCTTCGGCCTGCAGGTCGGCGATCACGACCTTGCCGCCGCCTTCGCGCGGCCATGCGCGCGGTCGCTGCGCCGAGGCCGGACGCGCCGCCGGTGACGAGGAATATGCTATTTCTTGATCTGCATCGAATGGAACTCTCGCGGAGAACTGTTTCGCACGATAATTCTACCCGCATGCAGCTCGCTTTCGGCCTGCGTTTCAACGACCTGTACGAGCGCGCGAGGCCTGCTGCGCGTCGACGCGGCGTTCCTCGCCTTCCTCGGCGGCGCAGCGACGCGCGCTGCGCGAGCAAGCTCGTCGCCGGCGAGGCAACAACGCCGCTCGCGGCGAAAGAGGAGTCCGACCTGCTCGTCGCGCTCGCGCCGCACGTCGAGGACTTCATCGCGAAGCTGTTCGGCATCGAGGCCGAAGCGCGCGCGCTGGCGGCGCGGCACAACGAGCTCGCGCCGCTCTACTCGGTGAAGCGCCTGTTCGTGCAGCGCCGCGCGCTGCACAAGGTCAAGCCGGAGGATGCGACAGCCGGACGGCTTCGCATTTCTCCACCGAGCTCGATTTCGCACGCCAGCGTCACGGCATGGCTGCAGGACGAAGCGGCGAATGCGGCGAAGCTCGAAGCGGCGGCGCGCTACGCCGCCTGGGCGACGACCACGCCGGAGGGCAAAGCAGAAGCACCGCGCCGGCGTGCTCTTCAAGACGCCGCCCAAGCTCGACTTCATGACGCCTCGTTCCGGTGCACACGGAGACGACGCGCGGCTTCGCCGAGCACACCTCGACCATTTGCGGCAGCGCGACGGCTTCCAGCTCACCGACCAGGGCACCGACCTCGTCGGCGCGCTGGACGAGGCGAACTACTGCATCTGGTGCCACGAGCAGGGCAAGGACTCCTGCTCGAAGGGCCTGAAGGAGAAGGCGCCCGCCGCAGGGCTTCAAGAAGACGGTGTTCGGCGTGCCGCTCGCCGGCTGCCCGCTCGAGGAGAAGATCTCCGAGTTCCACATGGTGAAGGCGCGCGGCGAGCCGCTCGCGGCGCTCGGCATCATCGCGGTCGACAACCCGATGGCGGCGGCGACCGGCCACCGCATCTGCAACGACTGCATGAAGTCCTGCATCTACCAGAAGCAGGAGCCGGTCAACATTCCGCAGGCCGAGACGCGCACGCTGAAGGACGTGCTCGAGCTGCCGTGGGGCTTCGAGATCTATTCGCTGCTGACGCGCTGGAACCCGTTCAACCTGCGCCGCCCCTACCCCAAGGCCGCCACCGGCAAGCGAGTGCTCGTCGTCGGCCTCGGTCCCGCGGGCTTCACGCTCGCGCACCACCTGATGAACGACGGCCACACCGTGGTCGGCATCGACGGCCTGAAGATCGAGCCGCTCGATGCCGCGGTTTCGGGCGTCGACCCGCTCGGCAACCGAGCGCCGTTTCGAGCCGATCAGGAACATCTCCGAGCTGCAGGAGCCGCTCGACGAGCGCGCGATGGCGGGCTTCGGCGGCGTCGCCGAGTACGGCATCACGGTGCGCTGGGACAAGAACTTCCTCAAGATCATCCGCCTGCTGCGTCGAGCGGCGCGCGCAGTTCGCCATGTTCGGCGGCGTGCGCTTCGGCGGCACGCTGACCATCGACGAGGCGTTCGCCGACGGCTTCGACCACATCGCGCTCTGCGCCGGCGCCGGCCGCCCACGGTGCTCGAGATCCCGAACGGCTTCGCGCGCGGCGTGCGCGCGGCATCCGACTTCCTGATGGCGCTGCAGCTCACCGGCGCGGCGAAGCGCGAGTCGATCGCCAACCTGCAGATCCGCCTGCCGGTGGTCGTCATCGGCGGCGGCCTGACCGCGATCGACACCGCGACCGAGTCGCTCGCCTACTACGCCGTGCAGGTCGAGAAGTTCCTGACCCGCTACGAGGCGCTCGGCGAAGACCCGTCGTGGAATCCCGAGGAGCGCGCGATCGCCGCAGGAATTCATCGCGCCACGCGAAGGCGCTGCGCGGCGCGCATCGCCGGCAGAGCGACTCGCGCTGCTGCAAGTCCTGGGGCGGCGTCGACGATCGCCTACCGGCGGCGGCTGGTCGACAGCCCCTCCTACACGCTGAACCACGAGGAAGTCGAGAAGGCGCTCGAGGAAGGCATCGCTTTCGCCGAAGGCCTGACGCCCGACGCGCATCGAGGTCGACGAGCACGGCCATGCCCAGGCGGTCTGCTTTCAGCCAATGAGAAAGAAGTGACGTTGAAGGCGAGAAGCGTACTGATCGCCGCCGGCACGCAGCCCAACACCGTGCTCGCGCGCGAGGAAGGCGTCAGCCCTCGCCCTCGACGGCAAGTACTTCCAGGCCTGCGACGAGAACGGCGCGCCGGTGAAGCCCGAGCGCCACACCGCCAAGCCCGAAGCAGCCGCAGGTGCTGCTGCACCAGCGCCCGGACGGGCGCTTCATGAGCTTCTTCGGCGACCTGCATCCCTCGTACTTCGGCAACGTGGTGAAGGCGATGGGCAGCGCCAAGCAGGGCTATCCGGTGGTCAGCGCGGTGCTTGCCGACGATCAAGCTCTTCGTCGCGCTGGAAACGATCAGGCTTTCCTCGACCCGGCTGAACCGCGACCTGCGCGCGGTGGTGCACGAAGTGCAGCGCCTGACGCCGACGCATCGTCGAAGTGGTGCTGCGCGCGCCGGTCGCCGCGCGCCGCTTCCATCCCGGCCAGTTCTACCGCATGCAGAACTTCGAGGCGCTGGCGATGCGCGTCGCCGGGCACGACGCTCGCGATGGAAGGCCTCGCGCTCGACCGGCGCGTGGGTCGATCGCGACAAGGGCCTGATCTCGGTGATCGCGCTCGAGATGGGCGGCTCGGCCGACCTGCTCGCCTACCTGCGCCCCGGCGAGCCGGTGGTGCTGATGGGCCCGACCGGCACGCCGACCGAGATCCCGCACGGCGAGACCGTGGTGCTCGCCGGCGGCGGCCTGGGCAACGCGGTGCTGTTCTCGATCGGCCGCGCGCTGCGCGCCGCGGGCTCCAAGGTGATCTACTTCGCCGGCTACAAGCAGCTCGCCGACCGCTATCGCGTCGACGACATCGAGGCCGTCGTCCGACGTCGTCGTCTGGTGCTGCGACGAGGCGCCCGGCTTCAGCCGCGCCGGCCGCAGGACCGCGCCTTCGTCGGCAACATCGTGCAGGCGATGCAGGCCTACGCCTCCGGCGAGCTCGGCGAGCAGGCGATCGCGTTCCAGCACGCCGACCGCATCATCGCCATCGGCTCCGACCGCATGATGGCCGCCGTCGCGCAGGCGCGCCACGCGGTTCTGCAGAAGTATCTTGAAACCAGGATCACGTCGCCATCGGCTCGATCAACTAGCCCGATGCAGTGCATGATGAAAGAGATCTGCGCGCAGTGCCTGCAGCCGCACGTCGACCCGCAGACCGGCAAGACTACGTACGTCTTCTCCTGCTTCAACCAGGACCAGCCGCTCGACCAGGTCGACTTCGCCGCCCTCGCCCAGCGCCTGGCGCAGAACGGCGTGCAGGAGAAGCTCACCGCGCTCTGGATCGGCCGCTGCCTGAAGAAGCTCTCCGCCCTCGTCGAACGAAAGGCGCGCTTGACCGCTCATACAAGTCTTATATAAGATTTGTATATGGTCGAAGACCAAAGCCAAGGTCACGCACCTTCTCCGCGACGCCGCGCGACCTGGAGATGCTCGAGGTCGTCGCCCGCTATCACGGCCTGAACAAGAGCGCGACGATCGTCAGCCTGGTGCGCAGGGAGTTCTGGCGCGCCTTTCCCGGCGGCACCGACAAGATCCGGCCCGACCGCGGCGCCAAAGTGCAAGGTGAAGCAAATGAAACTTAAGCTACTGATCTGCCACTGTTATCGTTTCTCGCATCGAGCGCGTTCGCGGCCAGACGATCAAGATCGGCGAGCTGAACAGCTACAAGGTCTTCCCCGCCTTCCTCGAGCCCTACAAGAAGGGCATGGGAGCTCGCGCGTCGAGGAGATCAACGCCGCGGGCGGCGTGCTCGGCCGCAAGCTCGAGATCGTGTCGCGCGACGACGGCGGCACGCCGGGCGACGCGGTGCGCGTCGCCGAGGAGCTGATCACCCGCGAGAAGGTCGACTGTCCTGATGGGCACGCTTCGCGTCCAACGTCGGCCTGGCGGTCTCCAACCTCGCCGACGCAGCGCAAGGTGCTGTTCCTCGCCTCCGAGCCGCTCACCGACAAGATCGTCTGGGAGAACGGCAACCGCTACACCTTCCGCCTGCGGCCCTCGACCTACATGCAGACGGCGATGCTGGTTCCCGAAGCGGCGAAGCTGAAGAAGAAGCGCTGGGCGATCGTCTATCCCAACTACGAGTACGGCCAGTCGGCGACCGCGTCGTTCAAGAAGCTGCTCGAAGCAGGCGCAGCCGGACGTCGGAGTTCGTCGCCGAGCAGGCGCCGCCGCTCGGCAAGATCGACGCCGGCGCGGTGGTGCAGGCGCTCGCCGACGCGAAGCCCGACGCGATCTTCAGCGTCGCTGTTCGCCGCCGACCTGCAGAAGTTCGTGCGCGAGGGCAACACGCGCGGCCTGTTCAAGCGACACGCCGGTGTTCAACCTGCTCGCCGGCGAGCCCGAGTACCTCGACACGCTGAAGGACGAGACGCCGGAGGGCTGGTGGGTCACCGGCTATCCCTGGAGCGAGATCAACACGCCCGAGCACCGCCGGTTTCCGCGACGCCTACCAGAAGCGCTGGAACGACTACCCGCGCCAGGGCTCGGTGGTCGGCTACACGGCGGTGCATGCCGTCGCCGCGGCGGTGCAGCAAGGCCGAGCTCCGCCGACACCGAGAAGCTCGTCGAAGCGCTGAAGGGCCTCGAGATGCAGACGCCGTTCGGCCCGATCGTCTGGCGGCGCGCTCGACCACCAGTCGACCATGGGCGCCTATGTCGGCCAGCTGGCGCGCAAAGGACGGCAAGGGCGTGATGGTGAACTGGCGCTACGCCGACGGCGCGAAATTCCAGCCTGCCGACGAGGAAATCCGTGCGCTCCGCAAGGAGTGAGCATGACGCTGCCGTCGGTCCTGCTGCAGTTCCTGAACGGGCTCGCCGGCGCGAGCTCGCTGTTCCTCGTCGCCGCCGGGCTGTCGCTGATCTTCGGCGTCACCCGCATCGTCAATTTCGCGCACGGCTCGCTCTACATGCTCGGCATGTACGTGCGCCGTGTGGCTCTCCGGCCGCATCGGCTTCTGGGCCGCGGTGCCGCTCGCCGCGCTCGCGGTCGCCGCGCTCGGCGCGCTGCATCGAGATCCTCCTGCTGCGCAGGATCTACCGCGCGCCCGAGCTGCTGCAGCTGCTCGCCACCTTCGCGCTGGTGCTGATCGTGCGCGACTTCGCGCTCTGGGCCTGGGGGCCGGAGGATCTGCTCGGCCCGCGCGCGCCGGGCTTCGCCGGCGCGGTCGAGATCGCCGGCGGCGCCGTTCCCGCAGTACGACCTGCTGCTCGATCGTGATCGGGCCGGTGGTATTCGCGGCGCTCTGCACCTGCTTCTCACGCGCACGCGCTGGGGCATCCTGGTGCGCGCCGCGACGCAGGACCGCGAGATGGCCGGCGCGCTCGGCGTCAACCAGCGCTGGCTCTTCACCGGCGTGTTCGCGCTCGGCGCGGCGCTCGCCGGCCTGGGCGGCGCGCTCGCGCATTCCGCGCGAGCCGGCGCAGCCTCGGCATCGACCTCGCGCTCATCTCCGACGCCTTCGTCGTCGTCGTCGTGGTCGGCGGCCTGGGATCGATTCCCGGCGCCTTCCTCGCCGCGCTGCTCATCGGCGAGATCAAGGCGTTCTGCATCGGCCTCGGCTATTCGAAGCTGACGCTGGTCGTCGAGTTCGTCGTCATGGCCGTCGTGCTGGTGCTGCGGCCCTGGGGCCTGCTCGGCAGGCCGCAGCGGCGAAGTGCGCGGCACGCTGGACCGAAGTCGCCGCTCGGACGGATCTCGTCGAAACGCGGCGCATCGCGTCGCTGTGCTCGTGCTGCTGCTCGCCGCGCTGCCCTCGCTCCCCGACCAGTACGCGCTGGTTCTCGCTCACCGACATGCTGGTCTTCGCGCTGTTCGCCGCCAGCCTGCACTTCATCATGGGCCCGGGCGGCATGGTGTCGTTCGGCCACGCCGCCTACTTCGGCCTCGGCGCGTACGGCGCCGGCGCTGCTCTTGCTGCAAGCTCGGCTGGCCGATGGAGGTCGCGCTGCTCGCCGGCGGCGCTTGCCGGCGCGCGCTGGCGCGGCGCTCTTCGGCTGGTTCTGCGTGCGGCTCTCGGGCGTCTACCTCGCGATGCTGACGCTCGCCTTCGCGCAGATCGCCTGGTCGGTCGCGTTCCAGTGGGATGCGCGTCACCGGCGGCTCGAACGGCCTGGTCGGCGTCTGGCCGGCGGCGTGGCTCGCGTCGCAAGACCGCGTACTACTACCTCGACGCTGCTGCCTGTGCGGCTGGCGCCATCTCGCTGCTGTGGCGGACGGCTGTACTCGCCGTTCGGCTACGCGCTGCGCGCGGCGCGCGACTCGCCGCTGCGCGCGGAAGCCATCGGCATCGACGTGCGCGCGATGCAGTGGGCCGCATTCACCATCGCGGGCCTGGCCGCCGGCGCTGGCCGGCGCGCTGTTCGCGTTCTCCAAGGGCTCGATCTCGCCGGAGACGCTGTCGGTGCCGCGCTCGGTGGACGGCCTGGTCATGGTGCTGCTCGGCGGCGTGCAGACGCTCGAGCGGGCCCGGTCTGGGGCGCGGCGCTGCTTCACCTGGCTGCAGGACGTCGATGGCGCGCAGCGTCGACTACTGGCGCGCCGCGATGGGCGCTGCGATCCTCGCCTTCTGGTGCTGACGAGATGGCGGCTCTCAGCGTAAGGAACCTGTCGAAGTCCTACGGCGGCGTGCGCGCGCTGCGCCGGGGTGTCGTTCGACGTGTCGGCGCCGGCGAGATCGTCGCGCTGATCGGGCCGAACGGCGCCGGCAAGACCACCTGCTTCAACGCGCTGAACGGCCAGCTCGCGCCGGACTCCGGAGAGGTGCTGCTGGGTGGAACGAGCCTGGTCGGCCGTGCCGCCGCACGCGATCTGCGCGCCTGGGCGTGGGCCGCACGTTCCAGGTGGCGGCGACCTTCGGCTCGATGACGGTGCGCGAGAACGTGCAGACGGCGTTGCACGCATACCGTCGCCGACCCGGCGAAGCCGACGCGATCCTCGAGCGCGTCGGCATGGCAGACCAGGCCGAGCAGCGCCGTGCGCCGCGCTTCGCCTACGGCGACCTCAAGCGGCGTCGAGCTCGCGATGGCGCTCGCGCAGCCGCCCGCGCCTGCTGCTGATGGACGAGCCCACGGCCGGCATGGCGCCCGAGGAGCGCGACTCGCTGATGCGGCTCGCCGCCGAGCCTCGCGCGCGGCGAGAATATCGCGGTGCTGTTCACCGAGCACGACATGGACGTGGTCTTCGGCTTCGCCGCATCGCGTCATCGTCCTGCACCTCGGCGAGGTGATCGCCGAGGGTCACGCCGACGCGGTGCGCGCCGACGCCCAGCGTGCGCGAGGTCTACCTTGGCGATGCTTGAAGCGCGGCGCCTGTCGCGCCGGCTACGGCCGCGCGCGCGTGCTCTACGACATGAGCTTCGAGGTCGCGCGCCGGCGAGGCGGTCGCGCTCCTCGGCCGCAACGGCGCCGGCAAGTCCACTACGCTCAAGGCGCATGATGGGTCTCGTCCCTGCCGGCGTCGGGCGAAGTCCGGCTTCGACGGCCGGCGCATCGACCGCCTCGCGCCCCACGAGATCGCGCGCCTCGGGCCTCGGCTATGTGCCCGAGGACCGGCGCATCTTCACCGACCTCACGCGTCGCGCGAGAACCTCGAGGTCGGACAGGCAGCCGCCGCGACCGGCGCGCCCGACCTGGAGCGAGGACAGGCTGCTATGCGCTGTTTCCGGCGCTCGGCGCGATGCGCGAGCGCCGCGGCGACCGCATGTCGGGCGGCGAGCAGCAGATGCTGCGCCATCGCGCGCACGCTCGCCGGCAACCCAAGGCGATCCTGCTCGACGAGCCCTCCGAGGGCCTCGCGCCGCTGGTCGTCAACGCAGGTCATCGAGGCGATCGACGAGCTGAAGCGCGCCGGCGTGACCGTGCTCCTCGCCGAGCAGAGCCTGCGCTTTGCCGAGCGCGTCGCCGATCGCGTCTACACAGTCGAGAAGGGACGCGCTCGCATGAGCCGACGCGGCCTGCTGCTCACGCATGACCGAGCCGCCGCCGGCCATGGAGGAGGAATTCAACGCCTGGTACGACGACGAGCACATGGCCGAGCGGCTGGCGATCCCCGGCTTCCGCTCCGCGCAGCGCTGGGTGGCCGACGTCGCGCCCGGCGAGGGCAAGTACCTCGCCACCTACGAGCTCGACTCGCCGCCGTGCTGACCTCGGCGGCGTACCTGGCCCGCTTTCAGAACCAGACGCCCTGGACGCAGGCGCTGCCTCGGCAAAGGCGGTCGTCTTCAAGCGCTGGGCTTGCGAGCAGGTCGGCGCCGGGCGACTGCGGATCCGCATCCCGCTGCCGTCATGGCGATCTTCATCGGCCTGAGCGTGCCGGGCGCCTGCAGGTGCGGCACTTCCGCGCCGCCACGAGCGAAGCATCACGCTGTCAGAGCTCGCCGATGCCCGATCCCGGGGGCATATCGTCGCTCTACCAGCCTTGAGGCGATACGCGCTGCTGTCGATCGCCGCGGCGCTCGCGACGATCGGCCTCGAAGACGCTCGCCTGGTGGGTCACCGGCTCGGTCGGTCTGCTCTCCGACGCGCTCGAATCGCTTCGTCAATCTCGCCGCCGCGGTGCTCGCGCTTTCGATGCTGCGGCTCGCCGCGCACGCCGCCGGACAAGGAGCATCCCTACGGCTTCTCAAGGCGGAATACCTCGCCGCCGGCATCGAGGGCGCGCTGCATCGTCCTCGCCGCCGCGGGCATCCTCTATCACCGCCCTGCCCCGGCTGATCAACCCGGCGCCGATCGAGACTCCGGGCCTGGGGCTCGGCGCTGAGCGTCGCCGCGTCGGCGATCAACCTCGCGCGTCGCGCAGGTGCTGCTTCGCGCCGGCACGCGAGCACCACAGCATCACCCTGGAAGCCGACGGCAAGCACCTGATGACCGACGTCTGGACTTCGGCCGGCGTGATCGCTGGCGTCGCGCTGGTCTTCCTCACCGGCTGGCTGCGGCTCGATCCGCTGATCGCGCTGGCGGTCGCCGTGCACATCGTCTGGACCGGCGTCGGCCTGATGCGGCGTTCGGTCGCCAGGCCTGCTCGACGCCGCGATCTCGGCCGGCCGAGCAGGCCGAGCTCACGCAAGCTCTTCGCCGAATATTCGCGCCGCTACGGCGTGCAGCTTCCACGCGCTGCGCACGCGGCAGGCGGGCGCGCGACGCTTCGTCTCCTTCCATCTGCTGGTGCCCGACTGCGTGGACCGTCGGCGCAGGCGCACCAGCTTTCCGAGGAGATCGAGTCGCGCATGCGCTCGATGGTGCCGAACGCCTCGATCGACACGCACATCGAGCCGATCTCCGACCCGGCCTCGTACGACGACCAGGACCTCGATCGCTGAGCTCAGTGCCGGGGTAGATGATCTCGATGTGCTCGCGGCTGACGTTGATGAACGGCGCCGAAGCGACCTGGCGTCCGCCGGGCTGCAGCTCCCAGACCTCCGCGTTGACGACGGCGATGAAGTCTCGCGCGCCGGTCATGAAGTCCGTGATGCGCGAGCCCGGCAGCAGCTCGATGAAGCCGCGGATGCGGTAAGTCGAGGTGAGGATCGTGACCTTGGTTTCTCGTCCATTAGAGGATTGTGCACACCTCTTCAAATGAGAGACGAGGATTGCGGGGCGGGATGTCCTTGCCGGTGCCGTAGCCGATGTTGATCAGGAAGTTCGACTTCAGCCGGCCGTCGGGGAAGAAGGCGGCATCCACCTTGGCATTGTCGAAGCCCGACATCGCGCCGCAGTCGAGGCCGACCGCGCGCAGCGCGAGGATCAGGTAGGCGCCCTGCAGGCTGCCGTTGCGGAAGCCGTGGATCTCGGCGACCGGCGGCTTGTTGTACCAGTTGATCGCCGCGGGGTTGTGGTAAGAGGCGCGGCAGGTTCTCGTAGAAGCGCGTGTCGTAGGCGACGATCGCGACCAGCGGCGCCTTCATCGTCTTCTCGGCGTTCGCCGCGCTGAGCGCCGGGCCGCAGCTTCTCCCGGCTCTCCTTCGAGTAGAGATAGAGGACGCGCGCCGGCTGGCTGTTGGCGGTGGTCGGGCCCCATTTCATGAGGTCGTGCGCCTGCGCGCAGCAGCTCCTCGGGGACCGGCGCGATCGTGGAAGTCGCCGTGACTGCGCGCCTGGCACCAGAATCGGTCGTCGAGCATAATCCCCTCGATGGTGGACCTCGCTAGTGTAGTTCGTCCGGGAGACGGAATCATCTGCGGCCAGGCGTGCGCCGAGCCGCAGACGCTGCTCGAGGCGCTGGTCGCCGCAGCGCGCGCAGCTCTCCGGATGCCGCGTGTTCCTCGGCGCGAGCTACTCCGGGATCGTGAAACCGTCCCACTCCGACCATCTGCGGCTCGCGTCCTACGGCGGCATCGGCCACAACCGCGCGCTCGTCCGACGCCGGCGTGCTCGACGTCCTGCGCGTCCCCTATTCCCGGATCGCCGCGCTGATCCGCTCCGGCCAGATCCGCGCCGACGTCGTCATGCGTCCAGGTAAGCCCGCCCAACGAGCGCGGCGAATACAGCCTCGGCCTCGCCGCCGACTATCTCGTCCCGGCCCTGCAGGTGTGCCGCGCGGTCGTCGCCGAGGTGAACGCGCAGGTGCCGTGGACGCATCCGGAGCACCTGCTTCGCGCGAGCAGGACTTCGATCTCCGCGTCGAGACCTCGCGCGCGCCGGCGCGAGGCTCGCGCGCCGGCGCGGCCGACCGCGCGATCGCGCGCCACGCCGCCGCGCTCGTCGCCGACGGCAGCGTGCTCGAATCCGGCATCGGCGCCCTGCCCGACGCGGTGCTGCGAGTTCCTGGCGCGAGCGCAGGGCCTGCGGGTCCATTCGGGAGCGATCGGCGACGGCGTGGTCGACCTCGATGCGCGCGGCGCGTGCAGCGAAGCCGACTGCGCCATGCTGATCGGCAGCCGCAGGCTGTTCGACTTCGCGCGCGACAACCCCGCATCCGCCTGCGCTCGTCCGACGTACACGCACGGCGCCGAGGTGCTCGGTCGCCATCGAGCGATTCGTCGCCATCAACTCCGCGGTCGAAGTCGACCTGCAGGGCCAGGTCAACAGCGAGATCGCCGGCGGCAGCTACGTCGGCGCCATCGGCGGCGCGCCTGACTTCATGAGCGCGCCGCGCAAGCGCGGCGTGTCGCTGGTGCTCATCCCGCGCTCCCGCCTCGTCGACCAGGCTGTCGGGCCAGTCACGATTCCGGCGCAGCGAAGCCGGCATCATCGTCACCGAGCTCGGCGCGGCCGATCTGCGCGGCTGCGATGACAGCGAACGGGCGCGCAGGCTGCGCGCCATTGCCTCGGCGCATTCGGCCGTCTAGCGGTAGTTCCTGAGCGTCGGCACGACCCAGAACGGCATCGCCGCCAGCAGCATCAGACGATCGCCATGCCGAGGCCGGCGCGATAGCCGCCGGTCAGGTCGTGCAGCAGCCCGCCCGTCGAACGCGCCGAGCGCCGCGCCGACGCGCGTTGCTCGCGTAGACGATGCCGTAGATCGTCGCGACGCGCGGGCCGGCGAAATAGCGCGCGCGACACCGAGGAGACGATCGGGCCGCGCACCCCCATGCACAAGCCGAACACCGGCACGAACAGCGCGAGCAGAACCAGGACGGCGCCAGGGTCAGCGCGATGAGCAGCCCCATGCCGCTCACCGTTCCGGCGATGCTGGCGGTGACCGTCTGGCGATAGCCGAAGCGCTCCGGCGACCAGGCCCGAGCCCATGACGCTGCGTCGCCGAAAACAGGCCGACGATGCCGAACGCGGTGGCCGCGGCGAGCGGCGAGAAGCCGGCTTCGACGAAGAAGGCCGACCAGCTGCACCACGATCGAGAACATTCCCGTCGGCGGTGCAGAAGAACACCTGGACCAGCCCCCAGAAGACCGGCGAGCGCAGCGCCGCGCGCAGCGTCCAGCCCTCGCCCGCCTTCTGCGCCTCGTGGCGCGCGGCCGCCGGCGGCGAAGCGTCCGCCAGGGAATCGCCAGCACGACGAGCGGCGCCAGCGCGATCAGCGAGCCAGCCGAGGATGCGATAGCGCGACGCGCCAGCCGTATTCGCCGACCAGGTACTGCACCAGCGGCACGAACAGCACCGTGCCGACGCCGAACGCCGAGTAGGCGATGCCGATCGCCGTCGACAGGCGCGCGCGATACCAGCGCGCGAGCAGCGCCGAGCCCGGCACCATGCCGTTCAGGCTGACGCCGATGCCGACCAGCGACGCCGATGAAGAGGTAGAACTGCCAGAGGCTGACGCAGCCTCGCCGGCGAGCAGCAGCGCCGCGCCGAGGCTCGCCATGCCGGCGCCGTAGACCCAGCGCGGCCCGAGCCGGTCGAAGAGCAGCGCCGACCAGCGGCGCGGTGCAGCCGTTCACCAGCAGGTAGATCGAGTAGACGCTGGTGAGCTGCGAGCGCGACCAGCCGAAGTCGCGCTCGAGCGGCAGCAGGAACACGGCGTAGGTGTCGCCCAGCCCGCGCCCGAACATGTTGAGCACGAAGCAGGCCGCGAGAACCGCTGATGCGCGTGGCTTCAGACCTTCTCGGCGGGCTCGAGGCCGAACACCTGCCGCAGGTAGCGCAGGTAGCCCGGGTCCTTGCTCATCGTCTTGCCCGGCGAGTCGGAGACCTTCGCCACCGGCTGGCCGTTGCACTCGGTCATCTTGATGACGATGTTGATCGGCTCGTGGCCGAGGTCGTTGGTGAGGTTGGTGCCGATGCCGAAGGCGGTGAGCGCCCGGCCGTGGAAGCGGCGCGCGATCTCGATCGCGATCGGCACGGTGAGCTGGTCGGAGAAGATCAGCGTCTTGGTGCGCGGATCGACGCGGTTCTTGCGGTAGTGCGCGATCAGCCGCTCGCCCCAGTCGAAGGGATCGCCTGAGTCGTGGCGCGCGCCGTCGAACAGCTTGCAGAAGTACATGTCGAAGTCGCGCAGGAAGGCGTCGGTGCCGTAGGTGTCGGCGACGGCGATGCCGAGGTCGCCGCGATACTCCTGCGCCCACTTGTCGAAGGCGAAGGTCTGCGAGTCGCGCAGCCGCGGGCCGAGCGCCTGGCAGGCCTGCATGTACTCGTGCGCCATGGTGCCGAGCGGCGTCATGGCGTTGCGCATCGCGAACCAGACGTTCGAGGTGCCGGCGAAGTGCTGCGGCACTCTCGCGCTTGAAGGTCTGCAGCACCTCCTCCTGCCAGTCGCGCGAGAAGCGCCGGCGCGTGCCGAAGTCGGAGATCCTGAAGCCGAGCTCGGGCTCGACCGCGCGCGCGACGTCGATCTTCGCCTTCAGGCGCCGGCGGCCTTCGGCCAGGTCGGGCTTCGGCTGCGTGCGCCGGAAGTACAGCTCGGAGACGATGGCGAGCAGCGGGATCTCGTACATGATGGTGTGCAGCCACGGCCCTCGACCGTGATGTCGATCTCGCCCGGCTTCTCGCCCGGGCCGACGCGCACGTACCTCTCGCTGAAATGGAACAGCGCGAGGAAGTCGACGAAGTCCGACTTCATGAAGCGCAGGCCGCGCAGGTAGATCGAGCTCGTCGTCGCGAAAGCGCAGGCTGCAGAGCCGCGTGATCTCGGCCTCGATCGCCGGCAGGTCGGGCCGCAGGTCGACGCCCGCGGTGCGGCACTTGAACCTGTACTCGACCTGCGCGCCGGGAAAATGGTGCAGCACGACCTGCATCATCGTGAACTTGTACAGGTCGGTGTCGAGCAGCGACTGGATGATCATCCGGGACGCATTGTAACCTTCGCTCGATGTGCGGCCGTTACGCGCTCCATGCCAACCCGGATGTGGTCGCTCTGCAATTCGGGCTCGATGCGCTGCCCGAGTTCAAGGCGAGCTACAACGTCTGCCCCGGCACCGACGTCCTCGTCGTTCGTGCGGCAGCGTCGCAGAGGCGGCACTGCTGCGCTGGGGCGCGGGCAGCAAGCTGATCAACGCGCGCGCCGAGACGCTCGCCGAGCGCCCGGCGTTCCGCAACGCCTTCCGCCAGTATCGCTGCCTCGTGCCGGCGAGCGGTTTCTACGAATGGCAGTCGGTCGCGGGAAAGAAGCAGCCCTGGTACGTGCTGCCGAGCGAGCAGCGGCTTTTTCGCGCTGGGAGGAATCGTCCTTCTGTGGCAGGGCGTGCGCAGCGTCGCGATCGTCACCACCGCCGCGAACGACGCTGATGGCGAAGATCCACGATCGAATGCCGGTGCATGGTGGCGCCCGGGAGCTACGACGCCTGGCTCGGCAGCTGGCGACGCATCGGCCCTGCTCGCCCCCGCGCCGGACGAGGCCAGCATGCAGGCCGCACCCGGTCAGCCTGCGCGGTGAACGCGCCGGCCAACGACGACGAAGCCCTGCTGCAGCCGATTTGACGTTCCGCCCATACTGGATATACTTCCAGTCATGGAAGAATTGACAGCAAGGCAGAGCGAGATCCTGAAGCTGGTGCGCGAGCTGACCGAGGTGTCGGGCTACCCGCCGACGCGCGCCGAGATCGCCGAGAAGATGGGCTTCCGCTCGGTGAACGCCGCCGAGCAGCACCTGCGCGCGCTCGAGAAGAAAGGCGCGATCGACATCGCCGCCGGCTCTTCGCGCGGCATCAAGGTGCGCGACACCCGTCCCGCCAGCCGCGGCCGGGCGCCTGCTGGAGCTGCCGGTGATCGGCCGCGTCGCTGCCGGCAGCCCGATGCTCGCCGAAGAGCACGTGACGGAGCGCTACCAGGTCGATCCCAATCTGTTCACGCCGCGCGCCGACTACCTGCTGCGCGTGCGCGGCATGTCGATGCGCGACGCCGGCATCCTCGAAGGCGACCTGCTCGCGGTGCATCGCACGCAGGAAGCGCGCACCGGCCAGATCGTCGTCGCGCGCCTCGCCGACGAAGTCACCGTCAAGCGCTGGCGGCGCCGCGGCCACGTGGTGCAGCTGGAGGCGGAGAATCCGGACTTCAAGCCGATCGAGGTGGATCTGCGCAGCGAGCCGCTGGTGATCGAAGGCGTGGCGGTCGGAGTCATCCGCAACGGCAAGAGCTTCTGATGCCCTAGAATGGGCGCAGGAGGATTGTCCTGCGCAGATGAACCAGTCGGTCGCGCAAGCCGTATCTCAGTCGCAGCCTGCTTCGGATCACGGCGTCGCCGCCGGCAGTGCGCGAGCGCGCCGATCCGCGCCTGGTGCTCGCCGACCGCGTCGAGCAGCTCTGCAGCCAGACCCCGATCGCGATCGCCGCGAGCTTCATCGCCGGCGCGATCGCCACCGTCGAGCTCTGGAACGAAGTGGCTCGTGGATGCTGGTGTTCTTCTGGTGGGTGCTGGTGGTCGCTTTCAGCGTCGCCACCACCGGCGCTGCTGGTCGGCTACCGGCGCACGCGCCAACAAGGTCGACAGCGCCGAGCACTGGCTGCGCTGGATCGGCATCTCGGCGCTGGCGAACGGCGCCTGCTGGGGATTCGCCGGCGCGGTGTTCTTCCCGTCGCTACGCCGACGAGGAGCAGGTCTTCCTCGCCTTCCTGCTTCGTCGGCATGGCGTCGATCGGCATCCCGGTCTACGCCGCCTCCTGGAAGATCTTCGCCCTGTACGCGCGGCGGCATCCTGCTGCCGTTCGTCTACGTGCTCGCGCACCTTCGGCGACCGCCTGTTCAGCGACATCGCCCTGCTGGTGCCCGCTCTTCTACGCCGTGTGCGTGACCATCGCCTACCGCCTCAACGGCGTCTTCGACGCCGGCTACCGCCTGCGCCACGCCTACGGCCGGCTCACCGAGGACTACAGCGGCCTCAACCAGCGCCTCGAGCAGCAGCTGGTCGAGCTGGGCGAAGCCCGCCGCCAGGTCGAGGCGAGCGGCCGCAAGCTCACGCTGTTCGCCGAGCGGGCGCCGATCGCCGTGCATCGAGCTCGATCCCGACGGCACGGTGCGCGAGGTCAACCACGCGGCGGAGCTGCTGTTCGGCTACGCCGCGCCGGAGCTGATCGGCGGCCACATGCGCAAGCTGGTGCTGCCGAAGTACCACCGGAGTTCGAGCGGCAGTGGGCCGAGCTGGTCATCGATCGCGCGAGCCGATGGCGGGCGTGCTGGTGCGCAACCCGCGCCGCGACGGCATCGAGCTGGTCTGCGAATGGAGCGTGACGCCGCTGGTCAACGCCGAGGGCCACGCTGATCGCGGTGATCGCGCAGGGCCGCGACATCACGCGCGCAGCTCGAGGCCGAGCGGATGAAGAAGGAATTCACCTCGACGCTGAGCCACGAGCTGCGCACGCCGCTCACCTCGATCATCGGCTCGCTGCAGCTCATCAACTCGGGCGTGCTCGGCGAGATCGCGAGGCGACGTCGGCGAGCTCACCGGCGTCGCCGAGCGCAACGGCCAGCGCCTGCTCGACCTGATCAACGACATCCTCGACATCGAGAAGATCGAGTCCGGGCAAGCTGACGCTGGTGCCCGAGGTGATCGCGCGTCGACGAGCTGGTGCGCGAGTCGATGCGTCCTCAACAAGGCCTTCGGCGAGCGCTTCAAGGTGCGCTACGAGGCGACGCGGCGAGCTGCCCGGGCGGATCGTGAACGCCGACCGCAAGCGCCTGCTGCAGGTCATGACCAACCTGCTGTCGAACGCCGCCAAGTTCTCGCCCGAAGGCGACGTCGTCGCGGTGAGCATCGAGGACCGCGGACGCGCGCGGTGCGCGTCGCGGTGCACGACCGCGGCCCGGGCATCCCGGAAGACTTCCGCAGCCGCATCTTCGGCCGCTTCACCCAGGCCGATTCGACCACCGCGCGCCAGAAGGGCGGCACCGGCCTCGGCCTCGCGATCTGCAAGCGCCTGGTCGAGATGATGCAGGGCCGCATCGGCTTCGAGGACCGCGCCGGCGGCGGCACCACGTTCTAGTTCGAGCTGCCGCGCACGACTGACAGGAGACGCCCATGCCCGAACGCCCACTGAACCGCATCTGCTACGTCGAGGACGACGAGGACATCCAGCGCATCGTGCGCATGTCGCTCGAGCGCATCGGCAAGATGACGGTCGAGGTGGTCGGCGATCCGACCATGGCGCATCGACGCGCATCAACGCCTTCAAGCCCGACCTGGTGATGCTCGACTGGATGATGCCGGGCATGGACGGCCCGACGCTGTTCCGCCAGATGAAGGCGCGCCCGGAGACCAGCGGCCTGCCGGTGGTCTTCATCACCGCCAAGGCGGCGCAGCGCGACCTCGACGAGCTGACGGCGCTCGGCGCCGTCGGCACCATCTCCAAGCCGTTCTCGCCCAAGGACCTGCCCGACCAGCTGCGGGCAATCTGGGCGAGCTGCCCTAGCTAGCTTACGGCTGGCGCGACGTGCCGTCCTGGTAGAACTTGCGCGACAGGAAGCCGATGACCTCGTCGGCGTTGCGGAAGCGCGCGTCGCGGTCCTTCTCGATCAGCTTGTCCAGCAGCGCGCTGGTAGCGCTCGAAGCTGATCCGGGCAGCGGCGGCGGCTGCGTGTTGAGGTGGTGCAGCGCGACCTCGACCGCGGTCGTCGCCGTCGAACAGGTGCTGCGCCGGTGAGCATCTGGAAGAGCAGCACGCCGGCGCTGTAGATGTCGGTGCGCAGGTCGAGCGCCGCGCCCTGCACCTGCTCCGGGCTCATGTAGCGCGGCGTGCCGAGGATCTCGCCGTGCCCGGTGCGGTCGATGGCGTCGACGTGCTTGGCGATGCCGAAATCGAGGATCGCCAGGCTGCCGTCGTTGCGGAACATGAGGTTCTGCGGCTTGAGGTCGCGGTGCAGCACGCCCTTCTCGTGGATGTCGCCGAGCGCGAACATCAGCTCGCGGAAGATGCGCAGCGCCTCCTCGGGCGCGAGCGCCTTGCCGCCGAGCCGCTTGCTGAGGTCGCCGCCCTCGAAGAACTCCATCACCAGGTAGGCATGGCCGTCGGATGTGCCGTGGTCGTGGATGCGCGCCACGTGCCGGCTCTGGATGCGCTCGACCAGGCTGTACTCCTCCATGAAGCGCGCCAGCGCCTTGTGCTCGGCGGTGATCTCGGAGCGCAGGATCTTGACCACCAGCGGCTCGTCGTCGGCTTCGCGCGAGGCGAGGTAGACGCGCGACGTGCCGCCCTCGCCGATCAGGTGCAGCACCTTGATGCCGGGGATGCGGATCTGCGCGCCGAGCGAGACGCCCTCGACGCGCGCCGCGATCTCCGGCGGAGCTGGTCCGCTCGATCTCGCTCGGCGGTCAGCTCGCGCAGCGAGGTGATCAGCTGTCTCGCGCGTCAGCTCCTGCTTGCGCTGGTAGTCGTCGGCGCCCGCCTTCATCGCGCGCACGGCGATGATCTCGTTGCCGGCGCCGGTGAGGAACAGGATCTTCGGGCAGTCGGCGCGCTGCTTGAGCTGCTGCAGCCAGTCGAGGCCGTCGCCGCGGCCGAGCATGTAGTCGAGGATGATGACGTCGTAGCCGCCGAGCGGATATGTCGCGTCCGGGAAGTCGCGCTCGATCGGATCGAATTGCGTCGACCTGCGCGTCTGCCCAGCGACTCCTTGATGTAGTGCGCGAGCGAGCGTCCGCAGGTCCTCGTCATCGTCGATGATGAGGACGCGCACGGCTAGACGGCTGATCGACCAGACCGGCGTGGTGCCGCTCTTGCCGCGCAGCGCCACGTCGCCCTGCGACTTGGCCGCGCCCGCCGGAATCATGGCGCGGATCGTCTCGTACACCGGTCCCGAGACCAGGATCTCGCCGGGCTTCGCCGCCTGCACCAGGCGCGACGCGGTGTTCACCGCGTCGCCGATGATGGTGTAGCTCATGTAGTGCGGCGAGCCGACGTTGCCGAGGATCGCCTCGCCGCCGGCGATGCCGATCCCGAGGCCGGTCGGCGACGCCGCCGCGACTTGGTCCAGCGGGCGTGCACCGGCGCGAAGCTGCGCAGCATGTCGTGCGCCGTGCGCCAGGCGCGCGCCGCGGCGTCCGGCTGCGGGAACGGCACGTTGAAGCCGACCAGCAGGCTGTCGCCCGCCATGCTGAAGATGGTGCCGTCGTGCCGGTAGGCGGCGTCGGTGATGACGCTGAAGTGCTCGTTCAGCATGGCCGACCACCTCGTCGACGCCGGTGCTCTCGGTGAGGCGCGTGAAGCCGCGCAGGTCGGCGAACAGCGCCACCACGCTGACGCGCTGCGCGTCGCGTCGGAACGGCGTGCCCTCGTCCTCCATGTCGGAGATGATGCGGTCGGCGAGGCGCGGCGAGATGTAGCGCGAGAACGCTGCGCCGCAGGGCTTCCTTGCGCTGCACCTCGGCGGCGAGGCGCCGCGACTCGAGCTCGCGCCGCGTCGCGTGCAGCCGCTGCAGGGTCTTGACGCGCGCGACCAGCTCCTCGCGGTGCACCGGCTTGGAGAGGAAATCGTCGGCGCCGGCCTCGATGCCGCGCACGCGGCTCTGCTGGTCCTCGAGCGCCGTCACCAGCACGATCGGGATCATCGCCGTCGCCGTCGTCCGCCTTCAGGCGCTCGCAGATCTCGAAGCCGTCGGTGCCGGGCATCATGATGTCCAGCAGGATCAGGTCGGGCGGCGTGGACATCACGTGCACCATCGCCGCGTCGCCGTTGTGCACCGTCTCGGCCGCCAGCCCTCGCTCTCGAGCAGCCGGGCGAGGTAGGCCGCCATGTCCGGGTCGTCGTCGACGACCAGCACGCGGAAAGCCGTCGCTCTGCGCGGGCGCCAGGCGCCGCGCCGGCACGACCTCACTCATAGGTGATCTGGACCCTGGCAGGAACTCGTTATAGCGGGCGATCGTCGACTCGAGCAGCGCGCGATCGCCGCTGCGCGCGCCGTCCTCGACGTGCTTGCCGAAGCTCGGAGACCTGCGCGAAGCCGTACGGAGTTGCCGACGCCCTTCATGCGGTGGCCGAGCTGGCGCAGCTGCTCGAAATCGGCGGCGGCGAGCGCGACGCGCAGCGCGTCGAGCTCTTTCTTGCGGTTGCTCATGAAGACCGGAATCAGGTCTTCGAGATCCTTGGGAACGGTAACGAGGTTCGACTTGTCGTCCATCCCCTTGATTATAGGGTCCGAAGCTGGCGCTCCGGTCAGGGATTGTCAGACAGACCCTGCCGGGCTCTCGGCAGATTCGGATGCAGGAGAGAGCACGGCGCGAAAGGCGAAGCGCCCCCTCCTCGGTCGCGCCGCCAGCGAACAGGATCTCGCCGAAATGCGGCATGGCGCAGAAGTGGCGCGGCTCGAGCTCGAGCGTGCGGCGGATATCGGCGAGGCACTCCTCGTCGCGCGCCGAGCAGATAGTAAAGCGTCGCGCGCTTGTGCCACGCCTCGGCGAAATCGGGCGCGCTGCGCAGCAGGCGCGTCAGCCGGGTCTCGGCGATGTCGTAGCGCCGCGCGGCGATGTCGCGCGTCGCGGCTTCGAGCACCGCTGCCGCGGCGCGGTGGGATGGTCCATCCAGACCTGCCAGATGCGCTCCTCGGTCTCGACTGCCTCCGCGCCGGGGCACGCGGCGAGGCGCTGGAACAAGGCATCGAGGAACGGCAGGCGGCGCGCCGGCAGCCGATCGCGCCGGCCGGCGATCAGGCCAAGGATGTCGGCGACGCTCGCCATCGGCATGACGCAGTATGCCTTCAATGAAAATTTCGTGCCGGCGCGAGCAGCGGGCCGATCAGCGCGCTATGGTCCGAAAGGCGCTCGGGCGATCACGTGCACCACGTCGCCGTCGCGCTCGATCGAGCCGCTGCACGCCGAGCAGTCGCGCGCCGAGCAGCTCGCGTGCGCTGGCGCTCCGCCAGCGCCGACCACACCACGACGTTGACGCAGCCGGTCTCGTCCTCGAGCGTGACGAAGATCACCCGCTCGCGGTGTCGGGCCGCTGCCGGCAGGTCACCAGCCCGGCCACTGCGCACCGGGCTGCCATGCCATCTGCTTGTAAGCTCTTCCGCTCGCAATGAACCCGTTCAATCGTTCGCGCAGCAGCGCCAGCGGATGCCGGCCGAGCGTCAGGCCGAGGCTCGCGTAGTCGGCGACGATGTCCTCGCCTTCGCGCGGCGCGCGCAACGCCGGCGCGGGTGGCTCCGCCGGCGCGGCGTCGAGCGGCGCTCGCGGCCCAGCGCCTGCCGCCGCCCAGTGCGCGAGCCGGCGGTGCCCGGCGAGCGACTGCAGCGCGCCCGCCGCGGCGAGGCAACGCAAGCTCCTTGCGGTTCGAGTCCAGATTGCCGCCACTGAACGATAAGGCCTGCCGCGACGATACCTCTTCCCGACGTCTTCCGACAGGCCGCCGACCATGCGCAGCCCGAGCCGCAGGCGCGCCGTTCTCGAGCGTGCAGTCCCAGTCGCTGGCGTTCACGTCGGCCGGCCGCACCTCGACGCCGTGGCGGCGCGCGTCCTGCACCAGCTGCGCCGGCGCGTAGAAGCCCATCGGCTGGCTGTTGAGCAGCGCCGCGCAGAACGCCGCCGGCTGGTGATGCTTGAGCCAGGCGGAAACGTAGACCAGCAGCGCGAAGCTCGCCGAGTGCGATTCGGGAAAGCCGTATTCGCCGAAGCCGAGGATCTGGCGGTAGATGCGCGTCGGCGAACTCCGCGCGTAGCCGTTGCGCGCGCATGCCGTCGTTCAGCTTCGCCTCGAAGGGCTCGAGCCCGCCCTTGCGCTTCCACGCCGCCATCGAGCGGCGCAGCTGGTCGGCCTCGCCCGGCGTGAAGCCGGCGGCGACCATCGCGAGCTGCATCACCTGCTCCTGGAAGATCGGCACGCCGAGGGTGCGCTCGAGCACCTGCTCCACCGCTTCGCTCGGGATAGGTCACCGGCTCCTTGCCCGCGCGCCGCCGCAGATAGGGATGCACCATGTCGCCCTGGATCGGCCCGGGCCGCACGATCGCCACCTCGATCACCAGGTCGTAGTAAATTCGCCGGCTTGCAGCCGCGGCAGCATCGCTCATCTGCGCGCGCGACTCGATCTGGAACACGCCGATGGTGTCGGCCTTGCTGGATCATCTCGTAGACCGCCGGATCCTCCGTCGGAGCAGCTGTCCATCGCATCTGCTTTGCGTTGAGCATCGACAAGTCGAGCGCTCGCCGGATGGCCGAGCAGCATCCCGAGCGCGAGCACGTCGACCTTGAGCAGCCCCAGCGCTCTCGAGGTCGTCCTTGTCCCACTGGATCACGGTGCGCTCGGGCATCGCGCGCGTTCTCGATCGGCACCAGCTCGGCGAGCGGGCCGCGCGAGATGACGAAGCCGCCGACGTGCTGCGACAGGTGGCGCGGGAAGCCGACCAGCGCGTGCGCAGCGCCATCAGGCGCGCATCACCGGGCTCGCGGATCGAAGCCGGCTTCGCGCAGGCGCTCGCGATGTCCTGCGGTCGTCCCACCAGGCGATCGACTTCGCGATGGCGTCCACCTGCCGGGCGTCGAGGCCGAGCGCCTTGCCGGCGTCGCGCAGCGCGCTCTTCGGCCGGTAGCGTGATCACGCGTCGCCGCCAGCGCCGCGCGCTCGCGCCCGTACTTTCCGTAGATGTACTGGATGACCTCCTCGCGCCGCTGGTGCTCGAAATCGACGTCGATGTCGGGCGGCTCGTCGCGCTCCTTCGAGACGAAGCGCTCGAACAGCATGCTCATGCTTCGCCGGGTCGACCTCGGTGATGCCGAGCGCGTAGCAGACCGCCGAGTTCGCCGCCGAGCCGCGGCCCTGGCACAGGATGTCCCTGCGCGCGCGCGAAGCGCACCACGTCGTGCACGGTGAGGAAGAACGGCTCGTAGCGCAGCTCGGCGATCAGCGCGAGCTCGCGCTCGACCAGGTCGCGGACCTTTTGCGGAACGCCGTCCGGGAAAGCGCCAGCGCAAGCCCTCGCTCGGTCAGCTTGCGCAGCCAGCTCGCCGGCGTCTCGCCCGGCGGCACCAGCTCCTCCGGATACTCGTAGCGCAGCTCGTCGAGCGAGAAAGCGCAGCGCGCGGCGATGCTGCACGGTCTCGGCGAGCAGCTCCGGCGGATAGAGCTGCGCCAGGCGCATGCGCAGCCGCAGGTGGCGCTCGGCGTTCGGGTGCAGCGCCTGGCCGCACTGCGCGCACCGGCTGTCCCAGGCGGATCGCGGTCAGCGACGTCCTGCAGCGGCTGGCGCGAGCGCAGGTGCATGTGCACGTCGCCCGCGGCGACGAGCGGCAGGCCCGAGCTGTCTGCAGATCGCGCAAGTCGCGAGCTGCGCACGGTCGTTCGGGCCCGCACATGCAGCTCGGCGGCGATCCAGGCGCGCCCGCGGAAAATGCTCGCTCGACCCAGCGCGGCATCGCCGTCCTTCTCCGAGCAGCAGACCAGCGAGCCGCGCCGGCCAGCAGCCTCGACGTCTTCCTGCTGCAAGCGAATAGCGCGCCTTTCTTGCCGCGGCGGCGACCGGTGGTGATCAGGGAACGAGATCGCGCCGTAGGAGTGCCGGTCGGTCGCGAGCAGCACCAGCTTCGGCCGTCCTGCAGCGTGACCTCGGTGCCGAAGATGAGCTTCAGGCCGCACTGCTTCGCCGCGACGTGCGCGCGCACGCGCGCCGGCGAGCGAGCATTCGTCGGTCAGCGCCAGCGCCGATAGCCGAGCGCGTGCGGCGCGCTCGACCAGCTCCTCGGGATGCGAGGCGCCGCGCAGGAAGCTGAAGTTCGACAGGCAATGCAGCTCGGCGTAGTCAGGCAAACAAGCCATGCAGAGTACCATTCGCCGCCTTCGCGGTAGATCCAGCCGGCGGCGTCGTTCGCCAGCCGGGCGATGAAGTAGTCGCGCTTCGCCTCGTCGCCGTCCCACCAGCCGCACTCGATGCGCTCCGGCCCGGCGAGCAGCGTGAATTCCGACTCGCCAGGCGGCGCGGCTGCTCCAGCAGCCACAGCGGCCGCGCGCCCGGCTGCCGGAACTCGCGCGGATCCCATTCGCCCGGGCTCGACCCGGCGCCAGGCATGCTCGGGCCGGTGATCGGGCTGCGTGGCGAGGCCGCAGATCGCCTCGCAGCCCAGGCGGATGCGCAGGCGCTCGAGCAGCCGCGCCCAGTCTTCCTCTTCGCGAGCCGGATCGCCGAACAGGCCGCCGCTGCGCGGCCCGAGCGGCGTGAAATCGCCGGCGTGCAGCTCGATCGCCTCGACTGGCTGTTCGAGTTTTTCCCATCAAGTCTTTCCCGCAAGAGGGCGGCCAAACGCGCGGCATCCCTGGACAGGCCAGCGAGCTGGATCTCGAATTCCTCGGAAGAGGAATCAAAGTGGACCAGGCGCAGCGTGAAGGCGCGGATGCCTTCGTGCCGCGCGGCGAGCAGGCCTTCGAGCTGGGCGAGGAGCCGCCGCGCGGGAAGAGCAGCGCTTCGGCATGCGCCGCCTCGCCCGGCAGCTCGAGCCGCGCCGAGAAGCTCGCCGGCGGCGCGAAGAAGGCGTAAGTCTCCGGCCGCCTGCCGCAGGCGGCGCGATCCAGAGCGTCGACGAGCGCGCTGCCGCAGCGTTGCGCCAGGCCGTCGCGCGGCAGGGCGAGCGCTTCGCCGACGGTGGCGACGCCGATGCCGCGGAAGAAATCGAGATCGAAGCCGGTCGCTTCCAGCGGCAGCGTCTCGAGAGAACCGCCGCCGCCGCGCGCCAGCCACAGCGCCGCCAGGCCGGTGGGCGCCACGGCCAGCGAGGCGGTCATGCCGAGCGCGTCGAGCCCAGCGCGCAGCGTCCGGAGAAAGCGTCCTGGCCGCCGAAATAGCGCAGGCTCGCCTCGACTTCGGCGAGCAGCGCATCCGGCGGCGCCTGCGCGACCCTAGGCGTGAACTGGCAGGCCCAGCCGGCGAGCGGCGCGAGCGCCTGGTTCGGAAGGCCTGGAAAGTGCAGCGCGACCCAAAGCATGGAAAGGTCTTTTCACCGGCAGGAGCAGCGGCGCCGCGGCCTGGGCGCCGCGCCGCTTGAGGATGTGCACGCGCAGCCCTCCTTCGGCCGGCTCCAGCGCCAGGCGCAGGCAGGCGGGCGAGGACTCGGCGGCGGCTTGCGGCGGGCGAAAAGCGCGAGGAAAGCCCGGCTCGCCTCGGCGGCGACCGCGAGGCGGCGCAGGTGCGCATAGCCGGGGCTCGGCAGCCAGGCGAGCAGCGCATGGCAGCTGCCGGCGCGCAGCGCCTGCTCTGCGGCCCAGAGCGCGTCGCGCCGGCCCGCGGCGCGCACCAGGACCAGGTGTCGGCAGATCGATGCCAGCGGCGGCCAGCGCCGGCGCATAGGGCAGGTACGGCGGCGCCAGCCACACCACCCTCTTGCCGGCGCAGGTCAGCCGCGCCAGCGCCGGCATCAGCAGGCCGAGCTCGCCGATGCCCTTGGCGGGCACCAGCAGCTCGGTCAGAGCTCCGGCGGGCCAGCCGCCCCCGGGAAGCTCGGCATCGAGCTCGGCGAAGCCGGTCGGCACGGCCGGCACGCCGCCGGCCAGGGCATTGCCCCGCCAGACGCGGGGATGCCGCAGGATTTCCTCGAGAGCCATGATACTGTAATTATAGCGCAATGGCGATATATTCTGAGAAAACCATTAATGCTCAGATACTTTCAGCTTTAAATCGTAAGTCAGTGATAGGTGGGAATGCTCAAAAACATGCAGCCAAATCCCGCAAAACCCAGTGCCGGAAGCAGCACTCATTTCAGGCTGTGCGCGACGTGCCGCTACATGTCGAGGCGTAAGTTATGCCGCTGGCTACTGGGCAGCACCGTGGGCCGGGTAACGCCGCGAAAAAGATCCGAGCGGAGCCGTTTTCATGCCCCATGCCCTGTTCTGCCGCCAGGTACGAGCGCGAACCAATGATTAGCGGCGTCGTATAGTCCCGACGAGGGGCCGGGCGAACTATCCGGCGGAGGATCGCAGGCTCAGCCACATGCCGAAGTTCATGGCTGGCAATCTTGATTGAAAGCAAAGTTCAACAACACCGCGATTTTTCGAGGCCATGCCACAATTTGGATCGGACAGAAGGGCGCGACGATTCCTGGCTTGTCGGTGAAGTTGGAATACCGACGCGGGATGCTTGTAGACGAGTGCAAGTTCAAGTTCACCATTTTTCATTTCGCGGCAGACCGCACGCCTGTATCAAATCGAAGTCGTGCCACCGGAACATCCTTCTCACACTGAGGACGGCAATTATAATACATCAGTACTTTCTGGACGCAAGTAAAGTCGAAGATAGAAGAAGCTGGTATATTGGGGCGCTAACACATGGTGGAGGAATGGTTCACAGGTAGCTTTTAATAAGGTGGGCAAAAATAAAAATTCACCGGAAAATATTTCCTCCGCCAGATGCACCTCCCCCGTGCAGGCTGAATCAGACCTTGGAGCCGCGATGGAGTTGCGAAGGCGTTGCTTCAACGTCTTGGCGCTTTCTGATTGCCAGGCGGTGAGAGACAACGCTCATCGCGGTAGGGACTCCATTTGCTTTCGCGGATGGCGAGCCGATTCAGTTCTACGATAGATGCTGGCGATATGGTCGCGATTTCGACAACGCAGACACTCTCACCGGTCTGGCGCGTAGGGATGACATTGCCGACAAGAACGTGGCGCAAAAGCAAGCAGCAGATGATTTCGGACTCGTGCCAGAGCGAGATCGAGCCGTTGGCAAAGTCTCCGCTGATTCAGAGACATCCCACGCGCTACATAAGCGCCATCTTGTCCATCGTAGAACAAGAACGCGAGATGCTGATCACAGATGAGCACCGCACACATCGCAGAAGTTGATGTATCTACGCGCAACCAGCAAGGCACCGTTGGTAATTCTGCCGAACGTGAAAGGTCATTCCGGCGGTTCGTATCAGTTTCGATTTCCAGCGAGATGGGCAGTTGGTGGTGAAGCAGCAGACCATGGCGCGGCAGAACGGTTCGTCTTGGTGTGCTTTTGATTACGCCTGCGCTGCTGGCACCATCAAAAACATCTTGGTAATCATGGACGACAGAAGTAACCAGAGCGCAGTAAAAGCTGATCATTCTAGTACGTCCGTCAAAGCGTCATGGCGTTTACAAAGCTGATGGAACAAGCGGTAGCACATAAGACCGCAATGAAGCCAGGAAGAAACACTCGACTGGAGCCACTAGCAATCTCCGCAGATGCCTTTGACGACGCGCCGTACGATCCGCGCGCAGCTTTAATTGTGTGCGCCAGCTAACGTAAAAAAGCGGAAGCGCGCTTTGAGCAAGCGCACCGCGTAACTGGATGAGATTGCCGCTTTGTTGTCCGAGAGTCCGCCGATGTCGCCGCTTGCCCTGAATTTGTCCAAGGGCTTGATGGTGCGTACCGTGATCGCTCACGCCTTAAAGTGGTGTGTTCGTGGCGGAAGTCAAATCCCCTGCAGAAGCGTTGCAGATGCGCTTCCGAAACGTGATGGTACGTCCCGCGTAGATGCCGTGCGCTAGCGTCGTGAAGTAGGACTCTGACGGTGTTGCTGGCGGATGCCGCCCAGACGGGCGTATTCGCCAGCCAGTCGAGTGATTGCGGTCCATGCTTCAAACGCCGCGCTCAAGGCCCATGCGCCAGCGGCGCCAGCAACCGTGGTGGCAGCGTCGTCCGGACGGAAATGTGGTTCATCAGGATCGAAGTGATTCTTCTCGCGCTACTGTTGGCGAGATGTGGAAAGAACGGGTAGCCCTTGCGATCAACAAGGGACACAACCTTGCGCAGATGCGGTAATCGCCAGTGCCTTGAGTTTCAAACATCGCGGAAGCGGCGCATACGCCACCCTATTTTGCCGGATGGGTCTCATCGGCCTAACGATCCCGCCTCCGCTGACGCCCATAAGTCCGGGGTTTGCGCCGTAGCGCAAGCCACATCGCAGGCCATGAACCAGGCCGCCTTAGTCGCCACACCGAGGGTAATGTTGGGCGCTCGCTACCTTCTGACGAGCAGTAGCGAACACGGCTTGAAGCCAGACGTTCAGCTTGATCTTGCTGCGCTCGAACACGGTGCCCACGGTCACTGTGAACTGCTTCTCACGGCATCCAGACCCAGACAGGCCCGGACGGTGCAGCCCGCGCCTGAAGAGCGGCTCTTCGCCATCGGCACGTCTTCGCCCAGCACGCGTGCCGCGTTGTACCACTTGAGCGATTCGGCGTAGTCGCGCTGAATGCCGATCAGTCCCTTGTCGAAAATCTCGCCCAGCCGCTTCGCCGCCTTGCCGCTGCCGGATCTGGCGGCCTGGGTATACATCTTCACCGCGTCGCGCCCCTTGCCTTCCTGCTCGAGCGCCGCGGCCTGGCTGAAGAGGGCATCGCCGGAGGTCGGCGCGCTCGCGACTCTGGACGCCCTGGCGTCGGCGGCAGCCTTCTCCGCGGCCAGTTTCTCGGCCGCCGCTCTGTCGGCCGCGGCCCTGGCGTCGGCGATCGCCTTCTCCGCCTGCGCTTTCGCCTCGGCGATCGCCTTGTCCGCGGCGGCCTTCTCCGCGGCGAGCGCTTTCGCCTGCTCCGATCGGTCGGAACCCGACTTCTCGCCCTTCCTGCCTCGGCCACCTTGGCCTGATCGGCCTTGGCTTTTCCGCCGCCGCCTGGCTCTTCTTCGCGTCGTCCTCGCGCAGCCTGCTGAACTCGGCCGACTTCTTCGCCTCGGACTCGGCGCGCGATCATCGCCTCGGCGAGCTCCTTCTGCTTGGCGAGGTCGCCCGACTTGCGCGCCTCGGCCTCGGCCGCGCGCGCCTTCTCGAGCGCGAGGCGAGCCTGCTCTTCCTGCTTCTTCGCCTGCTCGAGCTCGCCCTGCTTCTTCTTCGCTTCCTCGAGCTGGCGCTGCATCGCCTGGATCTGCTGCTGCGGCGGCCTTGTCGTCGGGCCTCAGGAACCAGTAGCCGGTGCCGGCGACCGCCAGCACCACCACGCCGATGATCGCGGGAACCACCGGCGAGCTCTTCTTGCCGCCCGCGGCAGCCTGCGCCTTCAGCTCGGCTTCGCGCTTCTTGAATTCGGCTTCGCGCTTGGCGCGCTCCTCCATCTGCTTCTTGGCGAGCGCGTCGGCTTCCTTCTTCGCCTTCTCGGTGAAGGCGGCGGCTTCCTTCTTCGCCTGCTCGGCGGCAAGCGTGGCGTCCTTCTTCGCCTTCTCCGCCTCGAGCCGCGCCGCTCGCGCTCGGCGGCGGCTTCCTTCTTCGCCTGCTCGGCGGCGAGCGCGGCTTCCTTCTTCGTCTTTTCGGCCTCGAGCCGCGCCTTCTCGCGCTCGGCGGCGAACTCCGCCTTCTGGCGCTCGGCGAGCGCCGCGGCTTCCTTCGCCGCTTCCTGCGCGCCTTCTCGACCGCTTCCTTGCGCGCCTTCTCCTCGGCCTCGGCGCGCTGCTTGGCGTCCATGCCGAGCTTCGCTTCCTGCTCGGCCTGGCGTTTCTGAATTCGGCTTCGCGCTTCTCCAGCTCGGCGGTGGCTTCCTGCTTCGCCTTCTCCGCCTTGGCGTGCGCCTCGGCTTCGCGCTTCTTGTATTCCTCTTCCTTCTTCGCCATCTCCGGCTTCGAGACGGGCCTTGTCGGCCTCGAGCTTGGTCTTGGCTTCGGCCTCGCGGCGGGCCGCTTCCTCCTGATCCTTCTTCCTGCTCGCGCGCCTTGACGCTCGAGTCGTCGAGCGGCTCGCCGCGCAGCTTGGCGATCTTGCGCTTCGCCAGCGCCGCGTAGATGCCGGTCGGGAACTGGCTGCACGTAGAGCTCGAAGTCGTCCGGGTCGTTGCCGTCCTTGATCGCGCGCCAGAACTCGAGCTCGACTTCCTGGCTGGACTGCGTGCCGCGTGGTGGTCCTGGTCGCGCCGGTGCCTCGGCGGCCGCGCCGGCCATGCTCGGCGCCGGCCGCGCCGACGGGCGCGCCGGCCATCGGGCCGACCACCGTCTTGTCGGAGTCGTCCTCGGCGTCGTCCTGCCGTCGAGCGCGCGCTGCAGCGCCGCAGGCCGAGTTCGCTGCGCCGACTGAGTAGCGGGTGTTCGGATCCTTCGACAGCGCCTTGTTGACCACCGCGTCGAACAGCGGCGTCACGGCGTTGTTGAGCGTCGAGGGCAGCGGCGGCTCTTCCTGGATGATCTTCTTCGCGATCGTCCACGCGCCGCTGCCGGTGAAGGGCTTCTCGCCGGTCAGGAACTGGTACAGGATGATGCCGGCCGAGAACACGTCGGTGCGCTTGTCGATCGCTGCCGCCGGTGATCTGCTCGGGCGACATGTAGGCCGGCGTGCCGACCATCGTCCCCGCCTGCGTGCGCTCGACCGAGGTCTTGTCCGAGTCCGTGCACGCGCGCGACGCCGAAGTCGGTGAGCTTGGTGCGCGCCCTGCGTCGTCGATCATCACGTTCGCCGGCTTGATGTCGCGGTGGATGATGCCCGCCGTCGTGCGCGAACTCGAGCGCCTCGCACAGCTCGCTCATGATGCGCACGACCTCCTTCAGGTCGAAGCGCTCGTTGGCGTCGAAGAAGTTCTTGAGCTCCTTGCCCTTGATGAACTCCATGACGAGGTAGGCGACGTCGTCCTCCTCGCCGAAGTCGTAGACCTGCACGATGTTCGGGTGGTTGAGCCGCGCCACCGCCTGCGCCTCGCGCACGAACCGCATCGCGAAGTCCTTGCCGGTGTCCTCGTCGAGGTGGGCCTTGAGGATCGTCTTGATGGCGACGCGCCGGCCGAGGCGCGGGTCCACGCCTTCGTAGACGACGCCCATCGCGCCCTTGCCAAGGACGCGCTCGATGTTGTAGCGGCCTAGGGTCTTGAGGTCAGGAGTTGGAGCAGCAGCCATCGTTCAAACCCGATACCCCGCTTCTTGGTGGCCTAAAACGTAATTCCCCCAAATGCCTAGGCGAGGATTATCCGGGCAGCCGCAGGTTGCTGACAAGGCTAAATGTCGCCCTCTGACAACCACTCATCTTCCGGGTGTTGCTGCAGCGCAACAGAGCTCGCTCTGACTCGCAGAAAAACTCGATCACATCCGTGGAAGTGGCGCGCGGCTGGCCGAAGGCGATCCAGCCGTGGCCGCGCAGCGTGACTCCTCGCGCCGCAGGACGATCTCGCGATCGCCTTCGACGGTGACGTAGGTGCCGTTGGCGCTGTGGTCGGTGAGGATGAACTTGTCCAGCCGCCGCTCGATCTTGCCGTGCGAGCGCGACGGCCATGCGCTCGCGGATCACCACGTCGGCGGTCGCGTCGCGGCCGAGCGCGACCGCGGGCTTCTCCGGCGAGAGGATCACTTCCGTTGCCCTGCACCTTGAGGCGCAGCTGCGTCTTCTTCGGCTTGAAGATCGACTTGGTCGAAGCGAGCGTGGTCATGTCCTCGCTCTGCTGCCAGATCAGCTCGTAGACCTGGATCTCCTCCGCCTTGCCCTTCACCTGGATGGTGGTGATGGCGCGCGTCGACGGACTTGAGCATCGGCGACATGCGCATCACCGTGTCCTGCGCGGTGATGATCTGGTCCTTGCGTCGCGACGTGCGAGAGGCGCGCCGCGAGGTTGACCGCGTCGCCGAAGATGTCGCCGTCGCGCTCGACGATCGGGCCGTAGTTGAAGCCGATGCGGATGCCGATCTTGGTGGTGCCGACCGCGGGCAGCTCGGCGATGCCCGACTGCATCTCGATCGCGGCGTCGGCGGCCGCGTCGGCGGTGGGAAACGCCGACATCACCTCGTCGCCGATGGTCTTGATGACGCGGCCCGTCGCCTGCACGGTCTTCTCGCGCATCAGGTTGACGCACTTCTCGATGGCGGCATGGGCGACCGTATCCCCCGCGGTCTCGTAGAGCTTGGTGCTGCCGCTCACGTCCGCGAAGAGGACTGCCGCTTCGCTAGCCTTCTCCGCCATTTAGCCTGCCGGGCCTCCCTAGGGTCAGCCGGATTGTACAGGGCACCCAAAAACGGGCGCCGCAGCGCCCCGTTCCGAAAACCACCGGTTCCTCGCTTACCGGCAGGTCTGCCCTTCTCGGCTGTCGTTGAAGCAGACCGGCACCGAGATGCCGGTCTCGTCGATGCGGTGATCCATCGGCGGCGTGGTGCCGACGTCGCCGGCGAAGCCGTACGCGATCTGCTTCTGCACGCTGTCGGTGTCCTGCGCCTCGAGCAGAGCCGCGCGCGCGATTTCCGCCAGGGTCGACGCCGATCACGCTGCCGCTCTGCTGGATCGCGGCGATCGCCATGCCGTTGAGGAGGACACCGTTGAACCTCAGCGATATCGAGGCGGCGCGCCGATCTGGAATACTGGCGAGGGCCCGCTGCCGACTACAGGCGGCCCCGTCAGATCCCAAATCGCCGTCGCGCTGCCGGTCAGCAGCACCACCTGGTTGGGGAAACCAACGTTCAGACCGGTGACGTTGCCGCCGCTGCTCAGCACGTTCTGCTGCGTCGAGGTGCCGGAAACCGACTGGCCTGCGCCGCCGACGATAGTGCCTCCGGCGAACAGCTGGACCCGGCCGGCGCCGACGCTCATGGTTCCCGGCGTGAGATTGCCGGTGGCGTTGACTATCAAATCGAACCCGGGATCGGTGACCGTGCTGCCGAAGAAGATGCTGCCGCCGGTACTGGTGGATGGCGGCGCCGATCGCCACCGGACCGGCGTACGACTGGCCCCCACCGGTGGTCGCGTTGGTGGCGAGCGCCGTCGTGCCGCCGAGATCACTCAGGGGCGCCGCTGATGTTCACGTTGTTGAAGGCGTCGGCTGCCGTGCCGCCGGTCAGGTTCTCGTATGCTCGTGGAACGCATTGGCGCCATTGGCGTCGGTCAGCGTGCCCGCGTTCAGGGCACTGATCGCCCAGGTGCTGGCGAGGTTGTTGCCCACCAGCGCGTCGGTGCCGCGCCGCCATTGATCGTGCCGCGTGATGTGTGCCCGTGCCCGAGAGCGTGAACGTGTCGGCTCGCCGGTGCCGCCCGTCACGTTCTGGAAGGCGCTGAAGGTGAGCGCGTTGGTGCTCGTGTAGGTGCCGCTGTCCGTCGCAGTGATCGCCCGAGCTCGCCGCCGCGTTGATCCCCGTCAGCGAGTTGACACCTCGAACCAGCGCCCACGAGCGCGGTGATGTTCTGGAAGCCCCCGCCGACGCTCGCCTCCGTGCCGTTGAAGCCGGTCGCGCCGCCGACGCCCGTCAGGGTCACCGTGCGGCCCGTCGTGTACGCGCCCAAATTGAGCGTGTTCACGCCCGCTCCGCCGTTGATCACTCCGCCAACAACGACGCCGTTGGAGAAGACGAAAGCTGTCCCGCCCCCGCGCCGCCCGTCAGGTTCACGATGCCCGTGTACGCATTGGCGCCACTGGCGTCAGTCAGCGTGCCCGAGGTCGAAGCCGTGACCGCCCAGGTGTTGCCGACGCCGTTGCCCACCAGCGTGTCGGCGCCCGCGACCCCAGCGATCGTGCCGCTGATGCTGCCGGTGCCCGAGAGCGTGAAGGTGTCGACTGCCGTGCCCCCTGGTGAGGTTCTCGACGCCCGTGAACGCATTGGCGCCATTGGCGTCGGTGAGCGAGCCTCCGTTCGCGGTCGTGATCGCCCACGCGTTGGCCGTGTTCTGCCCAACCAGCGTGTCGATGCCCGCGCCGCCCGAGATCGTGCCCGTGATGTGGCCCGTGCCCGAGAGCGTGAAGCGTATCGGCCGCCGTGCCTCTGGTCAGGTTCTCGATGCTCGAGAACAGGTGCGCGCCCGCAGCGTCCGTGAGCGTGCCCGAGTTCAGGCCCGTGACCGCCCAGGTGTTGGCGCCGTTGCCCCCACCAGCGTGTCGGTGCCCGCATTGCCCGACATCGTGCCGGTGATCGTGCCGCCGGCGAAGACGAAGGTGTCCGCGCCCGCGCCGCCTTGCGTGTTCTCGATGCCCGTGAAGGTCGCCGTGCTGACGCCGTCGGACAGCGTGCCCGCGTTCGTGCCGGTGATCGTCCAGGTGTTGACGCCGTTATTCGCCGTCAGCGTGTCGGTGCCCGCGCCGCCCGCGATCGTGCCGCTGGATCGTCCCCGCGCCCGACGATCGTGAAGTTGTCGGCGCTAGTGCCGCCGGTCAGGTTCTCGACGTTCGCGAACGTCGTGGTGATCGCGCCATCGAAGAGCGTGCCAGCGTTCGCGCCGTTGATCGTCCAGGTGTTGGCGCGCGTTGCCGCCCACCAGCGTGTCGGTGCCCGCGCCGCCATCGATCACGCCGCTAATACTGCCGCCCGGCAGCGTGAAGGTATCCGCGCCCGTGCCGCCCGTCAGGTTCTGGATGCCCGTGAACGCATTGGTGCCATTGGTGTCGGTCAGCGTGCCTGAGTTCGCGCCCGTGACCGCCCACGTGTTGGCGAGGTTGTTACCCGCCAGTGTGTTGGTACCCGCGCCCCCGGCGATCGTGCCCGTGATGTTGCCCCGCGCCCGAGAGCGTGAAGGTGTCGGCTGCCGTGCCGCCGGTCACGTTCTGGAACGGGCTGAAG
>ERZ1370068.10951-contig-9605_pt1 | contig 35610 bp, 59 predicted proteins | sample MGYA00561227_ERZ1370068 | MGnify/ENA primary metagenome ERZ1370068 (study PRJEB38410, sample SAMEA6850437) | metagenome | study: Metagenomic assessment of the ecological functions of the soil: analysis of the soil microbiota associated with the... | reverse complement strand
GTAATACTTCGTTCAGTTACGTATTGCTCCGGGAAGTGAAGACCAGGCACCGCGTGGAGAAGCGACAACAAAGGCAACATCATTCGCGAGTATGAAGAGACCATCATGGACGACGAGCACCCCGCGCATCGATGGTTGGTTTTCTTTGTATCGCGCCGCTGGAGCGCCCGCAGTTGGCGATTGCGGTGATTGTTGAAGGCGGCGGGTACGGCTCGGAAGTCGGCAGCGCCAATAGGCGGCGGCGCTGGTGCTGAAGGCGAAGACCTGGGCTATTTCAAGACGGTCAACGCACCAACGGATCAGAAAGGGCGGACAAAGGTCAGCTGCGCCCAACGGCGACGCCACGACGGTGACTAGTCGTCCGCATTGGTCGCGATGGGCTTTGTAGGGAGCCGCCTAAGCGCGGCAGAGCATAAAGCCTGAAGTTCCGCTGCGTCACAGCCCAGGCTTTATGCTTCCACCCAGCTTCTCGGGTTTTGAAAGGCAGGCTAGCCCCCGCTCTTTGCTTCGAGCTGATTGCTGATTGCTGTTTACTTCTAAATGAAGAATCGCGCGTCGTCACATCTGTTGCGTCATTCTCCTGTTGCTCGCTTTCGCGGTGGCGCGGCTATTGGGGCGTGCATCGCGCGGCTTTACTTCGTGGTTATGAGACGTCAATCATCGGCGCGATCCGCGATCTCGTTGATGTTCATTCCGCTGCTCGCGCTCCTGATTTGGCTGTCGCGATTCAAGCGCTACAGCGGCAACTGGATATTGTTCACGACCGCAGTGCTGCTCTTCTCCATCGGCATGCTGATTCAGTACCGCCTTTACAGCGATCCGGAGTACAACGCTCGCAACAATCCGTCGCGCGACAGGCCAAGATGGAAGCGCCTGCGCACGCGTTATATCATCGAGAACTACGATCCCATCAAGAAGCAATTGATGGGGCTGCCGCCGACGCCCGCACAGGCGATAGACATCGAGCAACTGCCAAAGATTCCTCCGAACTACAGTCTCTGGAACGCCTCTGACTTCCGAGTTACACACTGGATTCCTATTTTCTCATTCATCGCCTTTGGGTTGGCGTATTCCTTCTGCGTGCGCGATGGCTTTCTGCTTTGGATTCAGCGAAACAGTTTCATCATCGTGCTCGTTGACGCTCGTTCCGCTGGCCGCCGCCGTGGTGACCTCCAGCGCGGGCAAGGCGCTCGGCAACATGACGCCGTGGGAGCCGTCGAAGATTCCGTTCCTGCTGGGCTTCGCCGGAATTCTGACGGCACGCTACAAAGACCTGGCGGAAACATACTGGGGCATTCCGCGCGCGCGCGATATTGTGCCGCTGTTGGCGATGGCGATGTTGCCTTTCGTTCCCTTCTTCGCGCTGAAGGACTTTGGCCAGATGTTGATCTTCAGCGGCGCCTACACCACGCTTTACCTCGTCGCGGTGCGGCGCTGGCCGCAGTTGCTGTTGTTCGTCGGGTCGGTGTTGGTGGTAATCAGCATTCTGGTGGTCGGCGCCTTGCCCAGAGACGTGCAGGAGAAAGTGCCGCTGCTGCCCACGGTCGCCAAGCCGGTTCAGGCAATGTTGCCGTCGCGCATTCAGCAACGATTTCATTTGTGGCTTGACGGCTTTGATCCGCCGTCGCCGGAAGTTTCCTGGTGGAAGAAGGATTACGAGCAGGCCCTCAAAAGGATCCGAAATTGAAGGAACTCGCCGAGCAGAGTCCCGCGATGCAGAAGCTGGTGAACACCGACGTGTGGTTTGATAAGCTTGCATTTCAACCGGCGCAGGCGATTTTCGGAATCGCTTCCGGCAAAAACACCGGGCCGCGGCTTTGGACTTGGTTATCCGGAAGTGATTCCCATCGCCGACTCTGACTACGTTTACGCCGCGCTTGGCGAGGAGGAAGGCCTCGTCGGCGGCGCAATTGTCATTCTCGCCATCATCATCTTTGTGACCGCAGGTGTTCGTACTTCGCTCGACGCGCGTGATATGTTTACCAAACTTTGCGCGGCCGGTCTGACAGCTTTATCGGCTTTCAGGCGCTCGTCAATATCGGAGGTATCCTGCGCGCTTTGCCGATGACCGGAATTACTTTGCCCTTTGTGAGCCACGGCGGCTTTAGTTTGATCACCAGCTTCGCCATGTTTGGGAATGCTGATGGCCTTTTCCCATCGCAACGCGCGCGATCGCGTGCTGGCCCAAAGGTCCCGGTAGCCAGCCGCGCTCGTCATTGAAACTGGAGGCGGTCGAATGAGCCAGGCCAATAACACCCCAGCCCGCCAGGCACCCAACTCTGCTTCGCTGCATTCGGCAGTGGTAACTGATCGCGGGATGAATCCGAAGCGTCCGCTAAACGAGGACTCGTTTTTGTCCGACGCCGAACGAGGCATCTTTTCGGTTGCCGACGGAGTCGGCGGCGCGGAGGCCGGCGAAGTGGCATCACAAACCGCCATCGAAGTACTCGATGAAGCATTTCGCCACCAGACGGATGGCGCCGACATCGAAGACTTGATGGAATTGGCGATTCAACGGGCGAATGCTTCGATTCACCAGATGGCCCAGGACCATCCCCGGTTTGCAATGATGGCTACTACGATCGTCGGCCTGCATCTCAAGGGCAACGTTGCAACCATCGGCCACGTGGGCGACTCGCCGCCTGTATCGCTTGACGCCGGCTGGGGCAACTGCTGCGCGAGACCGAAGATCATTCGGTGGTTGAAGAGGAAGTGCGCGCCGGGCGCATGACCGCCGAACAAGCGTTGCATCACCCCAGCAAGAACGTTATCAGCCGCGCCCTCGGCGCCGAGGATGTGGTCGAAGTCGACCTGAAAGTGATCGAGGTTGATGACGGCACGGAGTTTCTGCTGTGCACGGACGGCATTACGCGGCACATTCCCGATCACGAGTTGCGACAGTTGTTGCTTACTTACGAGGATCTGACGACGGTCTGCCAGAATTCAAACGCATCTGCTTTGAGCGCGGCGCCGAAGACAACCTGACGGCGGTGGTGGTGCGCGTTGGGCCGGCGATTTCGGCGAGGCAGAGAGTGGACGATCTGGAGAAAACAATTTCGCCGGAGACCATGCCCTTTCCCACGGTCAACCTCCACGACACGCTCGATGATAACCCACCGGTTACCAGCTCTGATCAGGAGGCAGCGCTTTTGCCGGCTTCCCGCAAAGCGTTTCCGGCTCGTTGCGGCTGCGGATGGCAACTTGGCAGTCTCGTCTGAAGTTCGCCAACGTAAATGCGATCGGAGCAAGCTTGATTTAGCCGCGCCAACCCAATCGAAGAGCGGCGTCGAAAGAACGATGACGCGTATCTTTCTGCTGGTGCTGGTGGCCGGTGCACTAGCCGCGGCCTTTACGCCGGGCGGAAGTACAAGGGCCCAATCCCTACCTCGATCCGAATGCGGTAGTGATTGCCCCCTCACCGACGCCCGCAGTCGGCGACGACCTGATCCTCAAGTTTGAGAGAAGCCGGCGCGAAGTTGACAACGATCCGAACGCCTGGCTGCAAACGCCGTTGCAATCGGAACTGGTGCGATTGGGAGTGAAGAACGCGTTGGAGGCGAGCGACGCCGAGTTTCTCTATCTTTACGGCCGCGCGAAACTACTCACTGGCGACAATGAAGAGGCCGTCAAGGCGTTTGAAGCCGCCATTGCCCGGGCCAGCCTCGATTCGCCGCAGGCGAAACGCCACGCTCAAGAAGGAAGCGACTCTCGGGCTGGCCGCAGTCGCGCTGAAGTCAGACAAGGACCGGCCGGCCGCGCAGTCGCCTATGACGAACTGATGCGGCAGTCGCTCCCAACGAGTTCACCCGGCTCATCGCCCTCGGCGCCGGCTTCGTCCAGCTCCCCAATATCCCCAACGAGTTCCCCGGTCAGATCTCCCTAGCCTCCGGGTCCTAACCGTGGCCTTTGGGCACCGCGTAGCCGCGTCCTGCGAAGATCGTAATTATCAGAGCCGCGCGGCCCCAAGCGCTTTCAAACTGATGCCAGAACTCAAGCTACAACAAAGCCGGCTCGATGGTCGTTTCGACATCATTGAATGCCTCGGTCGTGGCAGCTATGCAGAGATTTACGTTGCTCGCGATAACGCTGCTGCCGAGGGCGCGCCGGAAACCGTGGTCATCAAGGCGCTCAACGTCTTTCTGCAGGACGTGCCGGACCGGGAGCTCGAACACACGCTTATCGCTAACTTCCAAAACGAAGCGGTATGGCCATCGATCGCGTGCGTCATCCAAACATCATCAGCCGGCTGGGCCACGGGACCGCCATCGATCTCGCCGGGACTACTTTTCACTACATCGTGCTCGAGTACCTCTCGGGCGGCGATATGGCCGCGCTCTCGCGTAACCACGCCTTGCCGATCGAGAAAGTGCTTTTCTATCTCGAACAGGTTTGCTCTGGCCTGGCCCACGCCCACGCGTGCGGCGTTATTCATCGCGACATCAAGCCACAGAATCTTTTGCTGACGGCGGACCGGCAGGTCGTCAAGATTGCGGACTTCGGAGTCGCGCGCCTCGAAGCCACCGAAGGTGCAATCACCCGCGTGCGGGACGAATGTCTATTCGGCGCCGGAGCACAATCCGCTGGTGCAGACCGGTTCGTTGGACCTCGGCGAGATTGCCGCGGGCCGCGAACACCTGACCCCTGCGGCTGACATCTATTCGCTGGCGAAGACGACGTATGCATTGCTGGCGGGCGAGTCGCCGCGCCGTTTCGCGCAACACGCGATTCAGGACCTGCCGGCCGGCGTTAACAGTCACTTCTGGTCAAAGCCGATCCTGCGCGTCCTGGAAAAGGCAACGCAGATTAGGCCTCGACAAGCGTTATCAAACCGTGCAGGAGTTTTGGGATGACCTCGCGGACGCCGCCCTGCCGCCCACCCGTCCATTGCAAGCTGTTGACGTCGCGCGGCGCGGACGAGGCTCGCCACCGGCCTAGTGCGGACTTGTCCATTGAACCGGAGGACGTCACCCAGCCGCCGCCACAGCCTAGCTTCGAGCCGGTAATCGAGTCGGAGGTTCCGGCGCCATATCCTGCCGCGCCAACCGGAACGCCGGCGCCTTTCGCGGAGCGCGTCTGCCCGCCAACGTCCCAGGATTGTTGTGCCTGTAGCCACGCTCCCGTTTGCAGCGGTCCGCCCGGGAGTTCAATCACGCTCAACCGCGAGAGAGCTATCGCAGCGTTTCCGGATCAGGCGGTCCAGTCTCGCCAGCCGAGTCAGGCGCGCAACGGCAAACCTTTAGACAAAGCCGGCGATCATCAGCGCCGCCCCGTCGGGCCACGGCGCGCGCGCCCGTTTCTGGTCGCGGCGTTGTTGGTGGTCCTCTTCTCGATGATGTTGCTGGCGACGCACAAGTACGTGACGTCGCATTGGAACCCGTTCGTCGGTTTGCCGCTGCTGGCAGACATTTTCATAATTGGCCGTGAAGGTGTTACAACAACCGACGTGAACCTGCGACCGGACGCGAGTTCCTGCCAGGGCGCCCATTGGTTGGCAGAAGCGGGTTCCCGCGTAAAAATTCTGGCGACGGGCGACAACTGGTACGAGATTCAAATCCTGGAGCACGGACGACCGAAGACCGATCCCTTTACGGCCGACCGCGGCTGGATAAACAAAAATTCGTGCGGTTCGACTGATTTGGTCTTTGTACTTCGTTCGTTGAGCTTGGTACTTTGAACTTTGAGCTTGGTACTCTGAACTTGATTTGTTGTTTGACGTAACGATTCAAGCTGCAACAATCTAAACAAAGCACCAAGTACAAAGTTCAAAGTACAAAGTCCAAAGACCGAAACAATTTACGATTCACCATTTACCATTTACTATTCAATCAAACCATGGGCCTGCTTGAATCAATAAGAAGATGGATCGACGGTGAGCAGGGCGAGGACCTGCTCGAGGCCGCCGACGAACATTCGAAACCGCGCCGCATCTGGGAAGAGTTCCTGGTGAAGATTGCGCGCCAGGTTGAAAGCCGTGATGCAGGAGGAGATGTTTACACCTCCCGGCGGCCTGACCTACATCCCGCGCGAATACGTCGTCTACCTGAGCGCCGAAGACGACAAAGACTGGCAGGGCGAAAAACGCCGCGGCCTGGAGCAGGGTCTCTTCCATGTGCTTTCCGAACGCGCCAAGGAACTTGCCGGCGCCACCGCGCTCGCGGCGAAATCGTTCGCAGTGGAACTCCGCGTTGACGGTACGCTCGAGAAGGGACAGTTTCGTGTCCAGGCCGTCTGGGACGAAACCGAGACGGGCCACACGCAGGTGAACGCGCGCGTCGGCATTTCCGGACACGGTGCTTCCGGAAAGTTATCAGGGACATCCCCGGCTGCTGCCGTAAACTTTAGCGACACGATTCGCGAGCGCGCGGACGGCAGTCGCGGCGACACCGAGCCTGGCGACGATGGGTTGGGTGAAACCGGCGAACAGAGCGAGGCCGGCGAGCAGACCGTCGTGCGGCCGCGCATCAAGGAGCTTTACTCGATTGAGATTTGGCGAGACGGCGTGCGCGAATCAGTAGTGCCAATCACCAAACCGGAGATTACGATCGGCCGCGGCTCGCGTTCGATCACTGTTGACCTGCCGTTGAAAGGCGACCCGGAAATCAGTCGCGTCCATGCGCTAATAACGCGCGAAGGCGACGGCCGCTACTGGCTGGTACCCAAAGGCCGCAATCCCACGCTCGTCGCCGGCCGCGAACTCCCGCGCGAACAACGCACCGAAGTGCAACCCGATCAAAAGATCGCCATCTGCAACTTCATCCTCCGCATCCAGCCGACAGGTAGATCTAGCTGGCAAGTGAGTATCCCTAATGCCCAGATGGGCGCTTACGCGCCGCCAGCTGTGGCCGCTTGCGTGTTCGGGTCGAGTTCGCTTAGGAGTTCGAGCAGGAGTGGCATGTCGCGCTGCGCGTCAAGGTAGTTCTTGCCGAGCATCTTCAGGAATTTGCGTTCCTTAGTCTCGCCGTTCAATTCCTTCAACAGCGCACGACAAAAGGCAGCGACTACAACTGTGTCGAATTGTGAGCCGGTGTTACGGCGCAGGTCGTGAATCACTTCGTCAAAAGTGCGGCGCGTCTTGTACGGACGGTCGGTGGTCATCGCGTCAAACGAGTCGGCGAGACTGACAATCTTCGCGCCCAGCGGAATCTGCAGATCCGTCAAGCCGTCGGGATAGCCGCGACCGTCCAAACGCTCGTGGTGATACTTCGCCATCAAGCGGAATGTCGGCGTAGGGATGATGAATCGGCGAAAGAATATCGAAGCCGGCGCCCGGATGGCGATTCAGCTCGCTCGACTGCTTCGCGTCGATCTTGTAAGGCGCGTTGATGATGTCGCGCTCAACCACCAGCTTGCCGACGTCGTGAAGATAGCCGGCGATGGCCATGCCCTCGACTTCTTCCGCGCCCCAGCCCATCTCCTGGGCAATGATCTCGCTGTACTTGCCGACGCGCTCCGAATGGCCCTGCGTGTACTTGTCCTTGATATCAATCGCCGGCGGCAAAGGCGCGCACCGTGTCGCGATAAATGGTGCGCAGGTCGAAATAGAGCCGGCGATTTTCTTCCGCTTGCTGTTTCACTTCGGCAAGCAACCGGTGCGTGTGAATGCCGACGCCGATGTGACGCACCATCGCACGAATCACTTCCAGGTCGTCGGCGCGTGAACGGTTCGCCACTGGCCTTGCCGCCGAGCGCCACCAGACCGGTCAACTTCCCGCGCACGATCATGGGAACGATCAGTTCGATCTCCTGCGTGCGGTAAGCGTCAAGCGCATGGTGGAGAAAACCTTCCTTGTCCGGCTGCTTCGCGGCGCCTGCTTCATCAACTGCGAAGGCGCCTTTGTCGGAAGCGACCAGGGCTGCGCGCGTTTCGTCACTGATCTCATACTCGACGACCGTAGCTCCGGACTCAGGCCCCAGGTGGCGAGGCGGTTTCGTCAGCTCCAGATGCGCGGGACACTCAAGAATGGCGCCCCGACGAATTGCGAGCGTGCCGAGGAGCAGGTGGAGAGACGTGCGCACCATCTCGATGAAGTCGCCGCTGTCGGCAATCTCCTGCCCGAGATCGGCAAGCGCACCGAAGGAGTGGATGAGTTTTGGGTGTTTGATTCCATCTCAGAAAATCCGGTCTTTGGTTTTAGGTCTTAGGCCTTTGTACTTTGTACTTTGTTCTTTGAATTTTGATTTTGTTCGTCCTTTGGACGACGGAATTCGAAGAACAAAGTACCAAGAACAAGATCAAAGTACAAAGACCAAAGGCCAAAAACCAAAGGCCATGTTTTGTGTTTTAGTGTCCCATCGCCTGACTTTGCGGTGGAGTCGGGGAAAGACTGGAGAGGGCTTCCTGCTCGTTTTCGGCAAGCACGACGTGGCGGGTCAGGCCGAGCATCTCGAATAGTTGCACAGTCTCGTTGTTCACATCGGAGAAGACCACCAGGGCGCCGCTCTTCTCCGGCGACGTCGATGATGCCGAGCAGGATTGAGATGCCAATGCTATTGACCAGCTCCGTATCGCTAAAATCGATCACCAGGGCGCGCGCCCCGGAATCGAGCTGCTTCTTACATTCGCGTTCGATTCTTTCGCCGGTGAGCTTGTTCAAATAATCGCTGGCGTAGACAACCGCAGTGGTGCCGACGCAATGCGAGCGGATGTTTGACTTGATAGATTCGGCCATTCGTTATCAACTCTTGCGCAGATACTTCGTCATGCGCAAGCTGGTTCCTTCGTCCACACGTTCAAACTCGACTTCATCCATCAAGCGTCTTAATCAGCTTGAGTCCCCAACCGCGCCGCTGTTCGGCCTGGCTGCCGCTTTCGCCCTGGCGAATCTGCTCGTCCTCAGTTTCGTTCGTGCAGAAGATTGCCGTTAATGTTCACCGGCACAACGCCGCGGCTCGAAATTGTAATCACCAATTTATCATCTTCGACCCGAAAGCGCTGATATATTTTTCGCTCCGGGCTCAGGCTGTGCTCCGACGCATTAATACAAGCTTCCACGATCGCGGTCTTGATCTGATTGATCGCCGCCGGGGTAAAGTCGAGCCGGCGGGCCACCTGCTCAACCGTCGTGGCCGCCAGCAGCTCATTGTCAGCGCCCATCGGCAGAATCAATTCAAACTCATTCCCTTCCTCGGAGTGCGTTGCCGCGCGGCCCTCGTCGCTCAGCCGGGCGGTCAGGATTTCAAATTGCTGTTGGCTGGTGCCGAAGGCCTGGCGCCGGCGCAGCAGTTCTGCAGCCTCGTCGTTGAAGCCCTCGTTGGCGATTAGCCAAATCTGCGTGCGCGCGAAACCCGATTGCCGGGCAAGATTCTCCAGCCGGTCACACCACGCGTCAACCAGCAAACGATCTCCCGCCAGCTTGCTGTCAACGCGCGCGGCCAGCCAGACAACTTCATTGGCGTCGGTATACGTGGCGCCTTCAAACCCGTGGGCGACGACCGTGCCTTCTTCGCCAAAGTTCCGCAGGTCCGGGCTAAAGGAAGCGCCGCTTGCCGTATGAAACATTTGCGGCAGTCGCAGCAGATTGGTGTCAGCGTCGAGTCCAACCGCGATCTCTTCCGGCGTGGCCCCTTGGTAGTCGGCAGCAAACTCCGCATAGTTGAACAAACAAGCAGGCACCCGTTGCGAATTGAACCGGCCCAGCAAATCACGCAAATGAAGACTGGCGCTGCGGCGATAATGGCGGGCAATTGTCTGCGGAGCACGTTTGAGAGCTGTCGGCCATTACGTCGGCAACGACGAGGGCGCGCGGCTCGCGCAGGGCGTCCAAACGGAAACGGCTCCGCAGGTAGTCTTTCCAAACGCTCGAGCCGCCCTCCGCGTTGATCGCCTCACCATCCCAGTTGACCAGTTCCTGAATATGCAAGGCCCGCAGGACTTGTTCGACCGGGCCGCTGTCGAGCTTCAGACGCTTGCGCCAACTCTCGAACGACGCAGTGTGTTGACCGGTGGGCAGCCACTCGCAGAGCAGGCGCACCAGCGCGGCGCGCGTGTCTGCCTCAGGCGCAATCCGTTCCAGCACGGCCGAAAAATGACGATTCAGGCGGCCGCCCATCAACTCGTCAACGTAAAGGCGTTCGCAAGCAAGATACGAATCGAGCGGCTGACTCTTTTCGCGCGCCGCCTGCAGCATGGCAGTGATGAAGAACGGACTACCTTCAAGTTGCTGCACGAGCAGGTCTCGCGTCTCGTCGTTTAGGACAACCCGGTGCCGGCGAGCGGCAGCGGAGACAAGCTGGCGCGCATCTTCTTCCCGCAGAGGTTCCAAACGCATCACGTCTAATCCGTCGGCGTTGCCACCGGTGCGCGCCACTGCACCCAGCACTTCGCGACGCAGGCCGGCCAACACAAACGGATTGCCGGAAAATCGCAGGGCCTTGACTATCTCCGTCGCGAACGGCACGGACGACTCGCCATAGTTCGACAGCTGCACCACGTCAAGAATCACAAAAGGACGAGCGATGTCGGCAGGCACGCGCCTTGGCGCATTCAAACAAAATCGCACCAGCTCGCGATCGTCCTGGCCGAATCGTTGCCGGTTGTAAGCTTCAACCAGCTCTTCAATCCATTTCAAATCTGCCGCGGGCGCCAGTTGAACCAGGTCATTGAGCGTCAGTGAAAGCTGACACAGCGAAGGTTCGTCGCGACGGTAAGCAAGGTATTGGAGCAGGAACGTGTTGAGAAATCTCGATCGCCGCACTCACGGCAGTCGTTTCAGTTTGCGGCAGGCAAAGCAGATCGGCACCACGCCGTCGCGCCGATCAAAAACAGTGTCGAACGCCTGGCGGAGCAACTCCGAGACCCCGGCAACCGGGGCCATCAGGACCAGCAGACCGCGCGCGTTTGCGGAGCGAACGGAACCGGCAGCGCTATTGAGCGTTGCATAGGCGACGATGCGCTCGAGCTCGCTGGCCCGGCCGACAAACTCGTCACGTCTTACGCGCGCGAGAATCTGGCGGTCGTTTTTGGGGGCATGCTTCTTCATCGTGCGGCGACCGACCCGGTGAGGTTGTCGACGTAAAACTCAATGCGGTTCTTGCCTAAGTGTTTGGCGCTGTACAGAGCGCGGTCTGCGGCGGCAATTATCTTTTCCGCCGAATCAATTTGCCGGGCGAAAGTGGATATCCCAATACTGACGGTGACGTTCCTGAGCGGTTGCGACTTCCCACGCGGGTAATCCGTTTCCGCAACGCGCTGCCGCATCCGTTCGGCAAGCACGCCCGCCTCGCTGAGCGACGTTCTGCGGCAAGCAGAATGCAAAACTCCTCGCCGCCATAGCGACAGGCAACGTCGGCGGAGCGCAGCGTCGCTTTCAGAGCCTGGGCGGTAGTTCGCAAAGCGACGTCGCCGGCCTGATGACCGTTGCGATCGTTGTAGCTCTTGAAGTCGTCGATGTCGATCATCAAACAACTCATGTTGTAGCTGTAACGTTGCGAGCGGTTGAGCTCTTCCGTCAGACGCTCTTCCAGATAGCGACGATTCAGCAAGCCGGTCAACGGATCAGTAATCGACATCAACTGGAATTGGCTGGCGCGCTCCTGCCACTCGGCGCGTTCCAGCGCAATCGCTATTTGCGGTCCGACTATTTCAAGCAAGCTCAGGTCGACGTCGTCAAACACGCCGCCTGCACTCTTGTCGGTCACGTTCAGGACGCCGATCTTTCGGCCGCTCATCGTGATCGGATAACTGATAAATGACTTCGTGCGATAGTTACGGCCGGCCGGCGCCGCAGCGACACGCGCCGCTTCAAGGTCGGCAACCACCAGTGGCCTGCCAGTCTCAAGAACTTTGCCGGAGATGCCTTCGCCGAGGTGCGTCGCGCTCACCTCCGCCTCGGCAGTGGCGAGGCCAACCGCTGCCTTCAAACAGATCTCATTAGAACTCTCGTCAAACACCATCAGCGAGAGCCTTTCAGACTGCAGCAGTTCTTTCAAATGCTTCAGGATCGCGTGATAGGTCTTTTCCGGATCGCGTGTGCTGATGCGCTCGAGGAAACGCTGCAGCGACTCGGCGAGTTGCGAGCGATGTTCAAGCTCACCACGAAGACGGTTTACTTCAAGCTGAAGGTTGGGCAGATGGTCGCGCGACTCCGCGACAACGACGGTTCCAGCGTGTGGAGCCTGTTCGGGTTTGTCCAAAGTCCAATGTCCAACGTCCAAAGTCCGCTCGGTAGTTTCGAGTGGTTTCAACTCAGTGCACTTTCTTCTTGTCCGAACCGGGGTCAGGTTGGAAGTTCTGCGCTCCCAACGTCAGCCCGGACTTTGGACGTTGGACGTTGGACTGTTGGACCGAAGCGTCTTGCGCCGAACGTTCGCACTCAGCCTTTTGTAAGCGTTCGGACAGCTGATCGAGCCGCTCAGACTCCGCGAAGATCACGTTTTCAAAGGGTCTGCTTTCCAGGAGATCGTTTAGCTCGCCGGCGCGAAAGCGATCGACCAGCGACCGGTAGTCAGCGCCGTTCACAAATGCGCGGCCACCGATGGCGGCGAGGTTTTGCTCCGCCGTGAATCTGAATCGGCATGCGTGAAGCATTGCAGGCCGGCGTGGCATTTGTACTGAACGGTCGAGCCGGCGCTCAACGCGCGGCGATGAGCGTCGCCACAATAAGGATCGCAGAGACTGACATGCTCGAGCCGACGACTGAAACGCGTGACAGATGGAATTGTTGTTGGACGCGACCAACGCCGGAGGCTGGCGCCCGTCAACCAGCAGGACGGAGAGGCCCGAGGTCGGCTGCCAGTTTCTCCTGCACGGCAGCCCATCCCGGAGGCGCATCGTCGGGATGTTCCTGAACGATCTCCGGTTCGGTCTCCGAAATTGCTGATGTCGACCTCGCGGCCGGATCTTCAGTCGTCAAATAGGTGCCCTCGTTCGACGGCGTTTTCCGGCGCGGCATCTGGGGGCGATTCTTTGTACCCATTGGCTCAAACGCAAGCGACTTAAACTTGGCTTTGCAAGCGGCGAGCTTGTGCTCTAATTCAGTATAAATTCCGGCAATAGCGCCAACAAGTCACTTGAAGAGACTCGGCGGCGCCACTCCAATGATCGGAATGTTTCAAGCGTCACAAGACGGAAAAAGAACTCACCCTACTGGTATATGACCAATAGGGACGGCTTTTCATCTGGAAATCGCGGGAAATCGCGGTTTTCCTGGATTCGCGAGGCTGGCCTGCTTTGGTTGCCGATTACTCGGTGGGGGCTGATTGCGCCGCGGCGAGTCCCGGAGCGTCGTCTGGCGCCACCTTGTCAATGTCCGGCTGCTCAGGGCTGATGCGGATGCAGGCCGCAAAATGCGCCGGCTTGATTTCAATCAGCGGCGGTTCGACTTGTTTGCAGGCCTCAATCATGTAGGGACAGCGAGTGTGAAACCGGCAACCAGACGGCGGGTTGATCGGCGAGGGCACGTCGCCCTGGAGCACGATTCGCCGGCGTACCGCTTCCACTGCTGGATCGGGCACCGGCGCTGCCGAGATCAGGGCCTTCGTGTAAGGCATCAGCGGATCGGTGTAGATCGTCTTCGCGTCCGCAAGCTCAACCAGCTTGCCCGAGGTACATCACCGCGACTCGATTGGACACATGGCGAATGGCGCGCAGGTCGTGCGATATGAAGAGGTAAGTCAGGTTCTTGTCGCGTTGCAACCGCTGCAACAGATTCATGATCTGCGCCTGGATAGAAACGTCGAGCGCGGAGATCGGCTCGTCGGCGACGATGAAGTCCGGATCGACCGCCAGGGCGCGGGCAATGCCGATGCGTTGTCGCTGGCCGCCGGAGAATTCATGTGGATAGCGCTTGATGAAGCGTTTGCTGAGGCCCACCGTTTCCAGCAGCTCCTGCACGCGCTCGTCCGCTTCCCTGCCCCGCGCAAGTTTGAAGGTTTCGAGCGGCTCGCCCACAATCTGCCCTACCGTCATTCGCGGATTCAGCGAAGCATAAGGATCCTGAAAATTATTTGCAGGTGCTTCCGGTGCTCGCGCATCTCTCTTCTTCGAGAGGCGCGCCAGGTCGCTATTGCGAAAAAGCACCTGGCCGGCTGTTGGTTCGTAGAGACGCAGGATCGCACGACCGAGCGTCGTCTTGCCGCAACCTGATTCACCGACGAGCCCGAGAGTTTCACCAGGCATGATGTCGAGACTGACACCATCGACTGCCTTGACGACGCCCTTGCGACCACTGCGGAGATCGAAGTGGACCTTCAGGTTACGGATGGCGAGCAACGGCTCACCACCGCCGTGGTCGACCGCGAGCGGCGCCGGAGATAACCCGTCGAGATTTGTTTCCTGAGCGCTCACTTCGATTCTTCGTAGACCTCGTTCGCAAAATGGCAGAGCGAGAAATGCTCGGCAGTTAGCTGCACGAACGGCGGAAACTCACGCCGGCAAATTTCTTCGGCCCGCTCGCAGCGGGGCGCGAAGGGACAACCGGGCGGCAGACGCGCGACGTCGGGGGCAAGCCGGGAATCTGATATAACTCGCCGCGTTCGTCGGTCGGATCGGGAACTGACCGCAGCAATCCTTTGGTGTACGGATTACCGGGCCGGGCGAACAACTCTGTCGTCGGCGCCTGCTCAAACACTTTGCCCGCATACATGACGATGACGTGATCGGTCATGCCGGCAACCACGCCGAGGTCATGCGTGATTAGAATCACGCTGGTGCCGGTTGCCTGTTTGAGGGTCTTGATCAGCTCCAGAATCTGCGCCTGGATTGTTACGTCAAGGGCCGTCGTGGGTTCGTCTGCGATCAGCAGCTTCGGCTCGCACGACAGCGCCATTGCAATCATCACGCGTTGCCGCATGCCCCCGGAAAACTCGTGCGGGTAGCCGTTCACCCGCGAACGCGCATCGGGAATGCCTACCGTCTCGAGCATCTTCACGGCGTGCTCGTAAGCCTGCGCCGTCGTGTGGCCGAGATGCAGTTGAGTGATTTCCATTAACTGCCGCGAGATCTTCATGAACGGGTTCAGCGACGTCATCGGGTCCTGAAAGATCATCGCGATGCGCCGTCCGCGAATCTTGCGCACCTCTTCTTCAGTCAGCGAAAGAACGTCGACGCCGTCAAAGATCACCTCGCCGGAAACGATGCGCCCGGGCGGACTGGGTATCAGCCGGATCAGCGAAAGGTTCGTGACTGACTTGCCTGAACCCGACTCACCGACAATTCCCAACGTCTCGCCGCGTTGCAACTGAAACGAGATCCCGTCAACGGCTTTAACCTCGCCGTCTTCGGTGTTGAAGTACGTGCGGAGGTTTTTGACTTCGAGAAGATTGCCGTTGGTCATTTTCCAAATCTTGGATTTCAAAGTTCAGATCTCAGATTTCAATCTCATGCCTTCCGCATTTGCGGGTCGAGCGCATCACGCAAACCGTCGCCGAGAAAGTTCAGCGAAAAGAGCGTCAGCGCCATCGTGACGCCCGGAAAAACCAGTTGCCAGGAAAGATGCCGAGGTTTTGAATACCGTCGGTCGCCAGACTTCCCCATGATGCCAGCGGCGGCTGTACGCCAAACCCGAGGAACGAAAGAAACGCTTCCGTCAGCATAATCGTGGGAATAGTGAGCGTGGCGTAAACAATCACGGGACCCAGCGTGTTCGGCACGATGTGGCGGAAGATTATTCGGGGGTTGAAACTCCCGTTGCTCTCGCGGCCAGCACGAATTCTTCGTTCTTGAGCGAAAGCACCTGCCCGCGCACAATGCGCGCCATCGTCAACCACGAGACCGAACCAAGGGCGACAAAAAGCAGTACGATTTGTCCGCGCGCGGTCTGACTGCGAAACACCGCCAGCAACACGATGACGATAATGATGTAGGGCAGCGAGTAGAGTACGTCCACGGCGCGCATCATCAGGTTGTCGATGCGTCCGCCGAGGTAGCCCGCGATGGCGCCGTAGCTTACGCCGATGAGCAGCGAAACGAGCGTGGCGATGATGCCGACCAGCAAAGAAATCTTGTCCGCCCTGGAGCACCCGCGCCAACAAGTCGCGGCCCTGGTTGTCGGTTCCCATCGGATGCAGCCAGGAGAACGATCCGTCGGTTCCGGTAAACGGCGGCATTGATCTTAAGAGCGTAACATCGGAAGGAATGTAGTCAGGCGTCACGCCGGTGAGGTGTTTGAGAAGGAACGGGCCGGCAACAGAAGCCACGGTCACAATCACCACCACCACCATACCAAACATCGCAAGTTTGTTCTTCAGGAGGCGCCGCCAGGCATCGCGCCAAAGCGAAGTGCCGGCAATCACGTCGCCCCGCTCAGCCGCCAGCACGTCAGCCTCCGCAATCGCAAACTCCGGCGCGGTGTGTATTACGTCGCCTTCACGATAGCTCCGGGCTGGGTCGGGCGTCAGGCCGGGCTCGCGCCTGTCATGATCGCCAGGGATTGTTGGTCTGTCGTCGTTCATGCGTAACGCAAACTGTTAGTTTGCGACCGGCCTGGTCAGTGCTCAGTTATGACTGATCGGCACTCCCTTATTTTCACTAAATACCCGGACATGCAGTGACCGCAAACTTAAAGTTTGCGTTACCTTCAATACCGAATGCGCGGATCAAGATAAGCGTAGGCGATATCGACTAGTAAATTCATCAGCAACAGCGTCATGGCGATAAACGCAACGATGCCGATAATCAGCGGCTCGTCGCGGTTCAGCGACGCCTGAATGAAATAACTGCCGAGACCCGGTAAGACAAATATGCGTTCAACCACACACCGTTCCCGTCACCAGAAACGCCAGCGCTGGTCCGGTAAACGAAACGACCGGCAACAAGCCGCCGCGTAGTGCATGACGAATCACCACCTGCGTTTCACTGAGACCCTTGGCCCGGGCCGTGCGGATAGTAGTCTGACCGCAGCACCTCGATCATGCCGGCGCGCGTCAGCCGAGCGATGTAGGCCATATAGAGACCCGAGAGAGTCAGCACCGGCAGAATGATGTTGCGGCTGGGAAACCCGTTCCAACGTGCCGGTGGCAACCAGTAGAGCGTAAGTGAGAAAATCAAAACCAGGATCGGGCCCAGGACAAAGTTCGGGACTGAGATTCCCAACATTGCCAGCGCCATTGAGGCGTAGTCACGCTTTGAATTTGGCTTGAGCGCCGCCACCGAGCCCGCGAAAACTCCTACCACCAGGGCCAGCAGATAAGCGAGTATTCCAATCGTCGCCGAGACAGGTAATGAACGGGCAATGATCGTATTCACTGACTGCCCGTCGTATTTTAACGACGTGCCAAAGTCGAAATGCCGGACGATGTTCCAGATGGTACGCCGGTATTGTTCGTACCAGGGCTTGTCCAAACCATACTTCTCGCGAATGTTCTTTTCTATCGCCGGAGAGAGTTTCCTGTCGGTGGTGTAGAAGTTTCCCGGCGCCAGCCTCACCAGTCCCCACGTAATCGTAATTACGACGAGAATCGTGGGGACGGTGATCAGCAGCCGGCGAATGATGAAACGAAGCATCAGTTGGCTAGGACAAACATCCTGTCGGTCCCAAAGAATCGGCACGACAGACCGCACTCGGTCTGTCACTGGTTAGCTGAAGTGTCTATCTTGTTCTGCGGACAGACAAGAATCTCTGTCCTGTTTAATCACTCAAACTGGGAGTTCCCTGGTCCCACTTCGATGGATCACGCTCGATGTAGACAAACTTCCAGGCATAAAGCGACAAAGCGTTCGGATACATGCCCTTGACGTAGGGCTTCTTCACCCAGTTGACCGACGGCGTCTCGAGCGGAATCACCGGTTGCTGCTCCACCAGGTACTTCTCGGCTTTGGCCATTAGCTCGTAACGTTGCGCGTGGTCCAGGGTGCGATTGGCTTCTTCGAGCAGAGCGACGTATTTCAGATCGTACCAACCCGTGCCATTGACACCGCCGGGCGTGGTGAAGAGCCCGAGAAACGTAAACGGGTCAACATAGTCAGCGCCCCAAATGCCGATCGCAAAGCCGCTGTACTCCAACTTAGATCGCGCGTTCATGTAGGTCTTGGATTCCATACTCCGCAAGGAAACGGTTACGCCGAGAACCTGCTTCCACTGCGCCTGCATAAACTCCGCCATCATCTTGTTCGCGGAATTGCTATTGAAGATAAACTCCAGGCTCGTTGGGAAATTCCTGCATTCAAAGGTGCCGTCCGCGTTTTTTGTTACCGGAAAGCCCGCTTCGCCAAGCAACTTTCTGGCGACTTCCGGATCAAAGCTGTCGCCCTTTGGTTGCGGATAGCCCGCAAAAATTCCTTCGGGCGTAAATCCGTTCAAGGTTTCGTAATCAGCCGCGATTTCGAGTAGTTCACTTTGTCAATCGCCGCGTTAAAGGCGCGGCGCACTCGCACGTCGTTCATCGGCGGCTTGGTGACGTTGATATTAATGTAGGTAATCGTCGCCTCAGCGCCGTCCATGTAATCCTTTTGGGACGAACCATACGCAACCAGACGTTGGGCACGGCGTGATTCATTACCGCATCGGCTTCACCCACTTTATAGAGATTCATCGTGGTCGGATTGTCAGTGGAGACGAAAAATGAATCTCGTCGAGGTGGACGTTAGCTGCGTCCCAGTACATCGGATCGCGTTCAACAACCAACTCGTTGTACGGCAGCCAGGCCTTAACTTTAAACGGGCCGCAGGTAACGATGTGCGCGGGATCGGTCCACTGGTCGCGGTATTGTTCAATAATCCGGCGCGGCGCCAGGCGGAAAAACTGATGCGCAATCAAACCGCTGAAGTAAGGAGCTGGCTGGGACAGAGAAATGCGAACCGTATAGTCGTCAACCGCCTCGATACCGATGTCCTCGGCGCGGACGGGAACGAATTCTTTTTCCGTGATGGCGGCAACGGCGGCTTGCAACTGCGGATTCTTCTGCAGCAGTTTGTTGCGGGCTGCTTCATTCTCCGGCAGGACAACCCTGGGCGGCGAATGCATTGACTGATGAAACGTGGTGTCCGCAGCCGGATTTGGCGACTCAGCCGTAGGTCGATACTCGGGTTGGCCTGGATCAAGCGGCCGCTGGCTCACTGACAGTTCAGGCGCTGGTCCGGCAGCAGCGACATCCTTTTCCAGCAGAGAAAGCTTTTCGTCTTTTGGTCCATTACAAAGACGCGCTTTTCGTTGTAGGCCTCAGCATTGACTATGTAGTAAGCAAGATAGGCGTTCTTCGATGCTAATGAGGGTTCCAGGCCGCGACGAAGACTGTAGACAAAGTCCTGTGCCGTGATCGGATCGCCATTGGACCAGCGCGCATTGTGACGCAGGTGAAACGTGAATTCCGACGAGTCGTTATTGGTTTCCCAACGCTCGGCCAACGCGGGAATGGGAGCCAGCGTCCGCGGATCGTACTCGACCAAACCCTGGTAGAGCGCCATGTAGATTCGCGCTTCCGGCTGGCCCGCGCTGACGGCCGGATCGAGCGACTTCGGGTTCATCGCCGTTCGCGTAACGCAAAATGTTGAGCTGCGGTGGAGTGGTGCTGCCGTAAAGACACCCGGCGTGGCCACGACCCGGCAGGAAATTGCGCCGAAGATGAATGAGGAAATAGCGACTGCCGCGATTACTTCTTTTAGGTAAACTTTGACCATCGCTATGCTGCCGAGCGCGCGCGGCGCCAACTGACGCAACTTAACACGCTAAAACTGGATCGAGCAAGATTGTTTCTCCGAGCGCGTCTTGATCTCTCACTCCCGATCGATGCACCTGCGAGCAACGTTCACTTCAGTCGCCGGATGTTTGTCCGACTGCTTCCAACTCGGTGTTGATGCGCACGGTCTTCAACGATGGTGCGTCAAGCACGTTCGAATCAAAGCCGGAGACGTAAGGTTTCACCAGCGAGTATGACGATGCAGAAGTAAAGCGGGCATCGCGCTCAAATCGCTGAGTGCCTGCGCTTCGGTTTCGATTGGCTCCGGCGCGGCCAAATTCTTTTCTTTCGCAAGCGGCGTTTTACCATTCGGAACAGTGACCGCAGACTCGGCGTGCAGTCCCGCCAATCCCGGGCTGGCCGGCACTGCCGTCATTGCCAAACTGGGCGCCTCCCTGAAAAATCATCCGAATGTTCGTCAATTCGTCGGTAGTTTGCATCACCAGACCGCGGCGCACGACCATCAAACTCTCCGGCGCGAATCGCTGCTTCGTACTCGTCCCAGTTCTTCACCACGATCTCAGTTTCAATGTTTAAAACACTGCGCCACATGGCCGCAATCGACTGCGCAATGATGCGTTGCTGTTCGTTGCGATTCACGAGCAGCGCGGATCGTCGGGAACCCCTCTCCACCAGGAAAACCGGCCTCGGCAAGCAGTTCCCGAGGCTCGCTCGTATTCCTTCTCAACACTTCAGACTTATTCACTACCGGTTCTTGTTGGTCGGGGGCGATCTCGGGCAGGAAGCGCTTCGCCGGTTCCGTGGCGCCGCCCATTTCGTCGGCGCTGAGTCGCTCGCGATCAATCCCAATGGCCAGCGCCTCGCGCACGCGCACATCGTCAAAGGGCGCGTGCGCGGTATTGAAAACTGTAGTAAGTCAAAGCACCGTACGTCGACCGGCGAAAGTCCTCGTAAGGCGTCAGAAGTTTTATTGCCAACGGCTCAAACGCGGCGTTCGTCACCGCATCAAGCTCACCGGCCCGATAAGCCGCCAACGCTGCTTCCGCGTCCTTTTGCCCGACGAATTCCACCTGTTGCAGCGTTACCTGATCTTTATCCCAGTAGTTCTTCGCGCGTTCCAAAAGCACTCGCTCGCCTCCGGTCTGGGCAAGCGAGAAAGCGCCGTTGGAAACCACTTCGCTGGCCGCGAGCTTCGCGACTGCGGTTTCGTCTTTCAGTTTAACTGGACGAAATACCGGATGGGCCACCAACGCGGGAAAGTTCATGTCCGGTCGTCGCAAGCGCACTCGCAACACGCGATCAGAGACCGCCTCCACCCCAAACCGATTGGCCGCGACCGCCTCGGGCGCGTTGGTCAGCCGGGCTCTGCGCTGGCGGTTGCCGGCGTCTTCTCGGTTTGCACTGCGGGCGGCGTTGTGCGCGGCGACCCTTCGATATTTGCGAGCAGCTCGGTGTGCGGCGCCAGGTCGCCAATCCTAATCGTCCGCCGCCATGACCTGACAAAATCATGCCGCGGTTACCGACTCGCCATTGGACCAGCGCGCGTCGTCGCGCAAATAAAAGTCCAGATGCGACCGCCATCGGACGGCTCCCAGCGAGTGGCTACGGCGGGAACGGGTGTCAGCGTGCGTGGATCGTAGTCAGTCAGTCCCTCGAAGATTGCTCTTACCAAATCTGTGTCAGGAGGGGCAGCGGCAAAGGCGGGATCGAAAGTCTGTGGCAAACCACCGTCGCTCCAGTGGAACTCCTGAGAGCGTGGAACAACGACGCGGCCGTAGTAAGGTTCGACCTTCGCGTCCAGAAAACAACCGGCGTGGCTCAGCGTTAGCGACAGCAATACGAGACTCACGCTCCCGGTTCGGAGTCGTCGCTGGTGACCGAGAATTATTCTGCTCAACTTCATCGAATGCCCAACCCAGGGTTCACGCAGTCAAACGTCCCGGCCTTTCATTAGCACCTGGCTTCAGCCAGGTGACTGCAACACACAGCTACCCTCTGAAACCGTTTAAAACGGTTTCCACGATCGGCGCAGACATTGTAACCACCTGCCTAAAGCCAGGTGCTAATGAGATCGGGAGCCGCTCTGAAGGCGAACGTGCTCAGTCATTCGCTGCCTCAAGCAGCTTGTCGTACACCTCTGCCGTGCGCCCGCGCGTCGAATCAAACCCATCCGACGTGTCAATCAAGTAGTCTGCAAACTTCTTTTTCTCTTCCTGTGGCATTTGACTGGCGATTCGTTTCTCCGCATCAGGGACGACTCAAACCGTCCCGCGCCATCAAGCGCTCGAGTTGAACATCAGGGCGACAGTGAACAACTATTAGTTTATCAAAACGTTTGTAGCCGCCCGACTCGATCATCAACGCCGCGTCAACGACCGCGATTCCGTTTGGCTTGGCCTCTTCCCATTCGCGCAAGCGTTCATCCTGTGCGGCGATGATGTAGGGATGCAGGATAGAGTTCAAACGCGCGTTTGTTCGCATCGGCAAACACAAGGGCCCCGAGCCTTGCGCGATCGAGCGTGCCATCGCTTTGCAGAATCTCCGGGCCAAACACCGCGACCACATCGCGCCAAGCCGTCGGAACCAGCCGCGACGACCTCGCGCGCGGTCTCATCCGCATCCAGCACGCGGCAGCCAGGTTCCGCGAGTACTCCGGAACAAATGACTTGCCAACCCCTATCGATCCTGTTAGGCCGACACGCAACATAAGAACTTAAGTGATGAGTACTGAATGATGCGTTTGAACTTTGAACTTTGAACTTAGTACTTTGTACTTAGTGCCTTATCGCTAGACGGTGATCAACTGTCAAAACACAGCAAAGTACAAAGTTCAAAGCTACCAGAGTTCAACGACCTACGCATCACTCATCACTATCCCGCGTTCTCCGTAGCTTCGCTGCCTTGACCGTGTTCCGCATTAACATTGCCACAGTCAACAGGCCGACGCCGCCCGGTACCGGCGTGCGCCGCCCGGCAACTTCATCGGCCTCGGCTGGATTGACGTCGCCCACCAGCGTGTAGCCGCGTTTGGAAATTATCTCCACTCGCTTGCCTGCTTCATCGCCGAAGAGTCGCCGTGCGGTTGCCGCGTCGACAACCTTGTTCATCCCGACGTCGATCACCGTGGCGCCGGGCTTGATGTGTTCTCGTCCAGTGAACCCAGGCCGACCGATGGCTACGACGAGCAGATCCGCTTGCCTGGTTACAGCCGCAAGATCGCGCGTCCGCGGATGGCAGACGGTCACCGTGGCATCTCTTTGCAGCAGCAACTGCGCCATCGGCCGGCCGACGATCTGGCTGCGCCCAACCACACATTCGCTCCGGCAATCGGAACGCCACATCGATCCAGGAGCTCGATGAATTCCCGCGGGCGTACCAGGGAACAAACGTTGGCCGACCAAGCGACAAGCGGCCGATGCTGATGGGATGAAACCCGTCGACGTCCTTGCGCGGATCGATCGCCTCGATAATGTTTGCCTCATCAATCTCAGCGGGCAGCGGCAGCTGCACAGGATTCCATCGACGTCGCCGCGATCGTTGAGCGTTCGGATTAGATCCAACAACTCAACCGCAGTGGTTGTCGCCGGTAGTGCATGATGTTTCCGAGCGTGATGCCGACTTCTTCGCAGGCCCGAATTTTGTTTCCGCACATAAACCGCAGACGCTGGGTCGTCGCCGACGCGAACCGCTGCCAGGCAGGGCTTCACCTGCTGTTCGCGCCAAAGCCCGGTCACGTCTTCGGCCACCTCGCGCTTGATTTCTTCCGCGACGCGTGGCCATCAAAGACTTTCAGCCTTCCTGGATTTTGCTTCTTGCATGAAAGATGTTTTTAGACGTCCTCAGGGCAAATATCGTGGACCCGCATCCTAACACACGTTGGCGCACGCATCATTCGTGCGTCTTCAAGAAATTGTCTCGTGATGGTTTTGCCGAACGCACGGCTGAAGCTTACAATTTGTAATCAAACCCGAGCCACTGACATAACAACATCAACTAATGAACAAGACAAAAACTCAGGCAATAGTCCTGCTCGCCTGCTCCTGTTTGTTTTCGCTTGGTTTTCCGGCTGCCAACCGAAAGCACGCGTGAGAACGGCAACCGAGAAGCATTACGAGTTGAAGGGCAAAGTGGTCAGTGTTGAGAAAGACAAGCACGTCGCCACCATCGCGCACGAAGACATCGCCGACTACATGCCGGGCATGACGATGCCTTTCACCATCGAAGATGAAGGCGGCCTGCAGATCCTGGCGCCGGGATCAGATTACGGCGACGCTGGTTGTCGACGGCCCAAAGTCGTTTCTCGAGACTTGGTGATCACGAAGGAGAGCACTGAGGGAGCGAGCGCGACAACCAGCGCAGGGCGTTGGGCCGAAGCCGGGCGACGAGAGTGCCCAACTACCGTCTCGTAAATCAGGATGGCAAAGCGATTCGCATCGGCGACTACAAGGGCGAGGCGCTACTGCTGACCTTCGTCTACACGCGTTGCCCGGATCCAAATCAATGCACCCTGATGAGCAGTAACTTCGCGACCATCGATAAGCGGCTGGCGGAACAACCCGAGCTCTATCAGAAGACGCACCTGCTCAGCATCAGCTTCGATCCCGAATACGACACGCCGAAAGTCCTGCGCAGCTATGGTGCGGCATACACCGAGCAAGTATTCAGACGAGACCTTCGCCCACTGGGAGTTTGCTTCCGGAAGCGCTGACGAAGTGAAAGGCGTCGCGCAATACTGCGGGCTCCGCTACTACCAGTCAGATTCGGGCGAGCAACAGGTGATTCACTCGCTGCGCACCGCTGTGATTGGGCCGGATGGGAAGGTTGTTAAAGTCTACCGCGGAAATGAATGGAAGCCGGATGAGAGTGCTTAACGAGATACGGACGACTCTAAAGCCTTAGCCATGATGCCGAAGGCAACACGTCTTATCTTCTGCCTGGTTCTGCTGACCGCCGTTTGTCAGTGCAATCGTCTGCCTAAGGCTGCCGCAAATCCACTGCTCGGCGACTATGACCTCAGCGGTTATGACAAATCCGGCGCCTCGATTTTTACCGGACGTATCCGCTTGGGAAACAATTGAACAGAATCGCTTGAAGGGCAAGTGCAAGATCGTGACAGAGAAGAACGCCCAGAGAATCTTCCTGATCAGGACGGTCTGTGTGAAGCAGTAACAGAAGGCAAGTCGATTCAGTTCGACCTGGCGCCCAATATGGCGGACGGCGGCGTTTTATTTGAGAGCGAGTTGGAAGGCGGGACCTTAACCGGCGTTTGGATGCTTGATGGCTACGTCGGCAGCGGTCCGTCTGGGTCCGGATCCAGGCGGTGAAAAGACAGAGTTAGCTGAGCCCTTTTATCTTCTTTATTTCCTCAGTCAACACCGGCACAGCCTCAAACAAGTCGCCAACAATCCCGTAGTCAGCAATATCGAAGATCGGCGCCTCGGGATCTTTGTTGATCGCCACGATCGTGCCTGAGTTTTCATGCCCGACGAGATGCTGGATGGCGCCGGAGATGCCGAGCGCGACGTAAAGTTTCGGCGCTACGGTCTGGCCTGACGATCCGATTTGGCGATCAATCGGCAGCCACTCGCGCGTCGCAGATCGGTCGCGATGCCGCCAGATCGCCGCCCAGAGCTTCCGCCAACTTCTCCGCCAACGCCAGATTGTCTTTGCTCTTGATGCCGCGGCCAACCGCGACGATGATGTCCGCCTTGCTCAGGTCGACCGCCTGTTTGACTTCCTGGAACGGTGCTTCCGGCGTCATGCGAATCTCACCAACCTCGACCGCCATCGACTCAACCTGCGCGCCGCTTCCCTTCTGTGCTTGATCCGGCCGGTAGGCTCCGGATTGGAACGTCGCAAAACCGGCGGCTCGCCGTCGGAAACTACATCCGCATCGAGCTTACCGAGAAAAATGCGCCGCGTGAACGTGATCGAGCTGCCGGCCACCTGTGCGCGAATGCAGTCGCTAATCAAAGACTTGCTAAACCGAGCCGCCAGCTTCGGCGCAAAGTCGCGCACCAGGTAGGTATGTGGCATCACGACCAGCTGCGGATCGAGCTGCCTGACAACTTGCTCCATCGCATCGGTGTAGCCGTCGGGCGTGTAGTCTGCCAGTTTTTCGTTCGTGGCGGTGATAACTTTAGCCAGATCGTACGCCGCGATCTCCTGGGCCAGCGCGGCGACGTCCGCGCCCAGTAGGACCGCGCTGATCGGTTGCTGCAGTTGCGAGCCGAGACTCTGGGACGCGGCAATTGCTTCAAGCGACGTCTTGTTCAAAACGCCATCGCGATGTTCGACGAAAACGAGAATACCTTGACTCATTTTGCTTCTGTCTTTTCCGAAACTTGTTGACTCAAAACCGATCCACCGCCTGCCCGAGGTTTTTGACAATGCTCAGATCACGCGCGCTTCCGTGTGCAGTTTTTGCGCAAGTTCAACTGCGCCTGCTTTGGCGTCGCCGTTTCCGAGGAGTTGAGTTTGCTTGGTCTTCTGCGGCAGGTAGATTTTCTCAATGCGTTGGTGCGACGGACGAGCGACGGTATCAGCCGCGGGCGTGACTTCCTTAATCTCCTTCTTCTTCGCCGCCATGATGCCCTTCAGAGTCGCGTAGCGAAATCTGGCTGATGCCGGACTGGATCGTCAGCAGCGCCGGCGTGGCCATCGTGTACCACTGATACCAGCCGCTTTCCAGTTCTCGCTTGACGCGCAGCTTTTCGCCTGACGCGTCCACTTCGATAACGATCGTCGCGTGCGGCAGACCCAACAGTTCGGCGAGGATCACACCGGTCTGCGAGTAGCCGTAATCGTCTGACTGCAAACCAGTGAAGACAAGATCAGGCTTCTCTTCACGGATTGCGTCAGCAAGAACAGTGGCGGTTGCGTATGGCGTCAAGTGTCCAAGATTGTCGCCGGCAACGTGGATGGCCCGATCGGCGCCGCGGGCGAGCGCGTCTTTGATAACGCTCTTAACGCGCCGGGGCCCATCGAGACAAACGACAACTTCGCCGCTGAGTTTTTCCCGGACGCGCAGCGCTTCTTCCAGCGCATAGCCGTCAGACTCGCTGACCTCAAAGGACAAGTCGCCCTCTTCGATCCAGGTTCCCTCTTTGTTAATCCGCAGGATCGCGTCCTTGTTCGCGACCTGCTTCATCAGTACGATTATCTTCATACTAAGCACTTTCAGCAGTCAGCAATCAGCAGTCCGGAAATACCCTCAGCCTTGTGTCCGGCTGATGGCTGACTGCTAAATGCTGATTGCTATCCCTCGTATCTTTTAAACAACAGCGCCGCATTCGTGCCGCCAAACCCAAAACTATTCGACAGCGCAAATTCAACTTCAGCCGGCCGCGGCTCGTTCGGCACGTAGTCGAGATCGCAGTCGGGATCGGAGTTGACGTAGTTAATCGTGGGTGGCAGCACTTTGCGATCGATACTGAGAACGGAAAATACTCCCTCAATTCCGCCGGCCGCGCCGAGCAGGTGGCCCGTCATCGACTTCGTCGAACTGACGGCGAGCTTGTAGGCGTGATCACCGAAAGTCTTCCTGATCGCGAGCGTTTCAAACTTGTCGTTGTAAGGCGTCGAAGTGCCGTGGGCGTTTATGTAACCCACCCGTTCCGGCTGAATTCCCGCGTCCTTAAGCGTTTTCTGCATCACCCGAATTGCGCCTGAGCCGGTTTCGTCCGGCATCGTCAGGTGAAAGGCGTCGGCCGTCATGCCATAGCCCACCAGCTCGGCGTAAATCTTCGCGCCGCGCCGCTTCGCCAACTCGAGCTCCTCGAGAATCATGATGCCCGCGCCTTCGCCGATGACAAAACCGTCGCGGTCCCGCTCAAACGGACGCGACGCGTGCTCCGGATCGTCGTTACGCGTAGACAGGGCCCGCATCGACGCGAATCCGGCGACACTCATCGGCGTAATTGCCGATTCAGCGCCCCGCAGATCATAATATCGGCATCGCCGCGTTGAATTATCTTGAAGCTGTCGCCGATCGCATGCGCGCCGGCGGAACAGGCGGTGGCCGTCGCCGAGTTGGGACCTTTGGCGCCGTAACGAATCGAGACCTGCCCGGCCGCCAGGTTCACAATTGCGGACACAATAAAGAAGGGCGAGACGCGATCTGGTCCATCATCGAGCAGCTTCGAGTGTTCGCGTTCGATGGCCAGGAAATCACCGATGCCGCTGCTGATGTAAGTGCCGGCGCTTTCGGCTAGTCGCCTCGGGAAACTTACCATCTTCGGTAAGTTCAAAGCCGCTGTCGGCTATCGCTTCGGTGGCGGCCGCGATCGCGTAATGAATAAAGGCGCCCATCTTGCGCGCCTCCTTCTTTGCGATGAACTTCAGCGGGTCGAAGTCTCTAACTTCCGCGGCAAACTTGACCGAAAACTTCGTCGTGTCAAATTTTTGTGATGGAACCCACACCGTTGCGGCCGCTCATCAGCGCGGACCATGTTGAGTCAACTGAATTGCCAACCGGTGTTATTAGACCGAGCCCTGTGACAACTACACGTCGTGCCAAATCAACACTCCTTGGAAAGTACGACCGACGACCGGCGACCGATGACGGCCGTACAGCGCTGACGACGACCGAACGAGTGCCGGTGGACTGCGTTGCCGGCGGTCGTCCGTCGCCCGTCGTCGGTCTTCGCACTTACTTCTTATGTTGGTCGATGTAGTTGTAGGCATCGCGCACGCTCTGGATCTTCTCGGCGTCTTCATCAGGGATTTCGATGCCAAACTCCTCCTCGAAACGCATGACCAGTTCGACTGTGTCCAAAGAGTCTGCGCCCAGGTCATCAATGAAGCGGGCGTTGGGGGTCACCTCATTTTCATCCACGCCTAATTCGTCGACGATTATCTGTTTGACCTTATTCTCGATTTCTGGATCGGGCATCTTGTTTTGCTCCTCTGTGATGAAATATCGCTAACGAGTACGACAGACATTCCTGTCTGTCCGGTGTTCTTCTGAAACTGCAGGCGATAACAGCCCGCCAGCGACAGGCAGGAATGCCTGTCCTACTCAATACCTACAGGCCTGCGGCGGCGCTCTTGAGACTGGCCGCATCCTCGACGTTAAAGCACTTCACTTCCCGGCTGATCTGTCGCATCAAGCCAGTCAAGACTTTTCCCGGCCCGACTTCGACGAAGGTATCAACACCTTCACGAATCAACAACTCGATCGATTCGAGCCAACGCACCGGCGACGAAACCTGTCTGACGAGCGCCTCGCGGGCTTCAGCGCCCGCTGCTGATGATCGCCGCATCGACATTAGTAACCAGCGGCACGTTCAAATTGTCAAAGCGCAGGCTGGCGAGGTCGACCGCCAGACGCTCCTGCGCCGGCATCATCAGCGCGGAATGAAACGGCGCGCTTACATTCAAAGTCAAAACCCTTTTCGCTTTACCATTACGCAGAATTTCGCCCGCTCGCTCAACCGCTTCGGCGTTGCCGGCAATCACCACCTGGTTGCCGGAATTGATGTTCGCCGGCGCGCAGACCTGACCCTGACTTGCTTCCTCGCACGCGCTCTCAATATCTTTAAGTTCGGCGCCGATTACCGCAGCCATGGCGCCAGTCCCCACGGGAACCGCCTCCTGCATGTAACGACCGCGCAAACGAACAGTTTTGACTGCGTCAGTCAGCAACAGCGACAGCCCGGCAAACAGCGCGGAATATTCGCCCAAACTATGACCCGCAACGTAATCGGGCCTGGGAAAACCCTCCGCTGCCATCGTGCTCATCGCCACGGCTGAGACTGACAGAATCGCCGGCTGCGTATTCTCAGTCAGTTGCAAATCTTCCGGCGAACCCTCAAAGCACAGGCGCGACAACGAAAAGTGAAGCGCCTCGTCTATTTCTTCAAAGATCCGCGCAGCCAGGGAAAATTCTCTACGAAATCCTTCCCCATTCCCGGATGCTGCGATCCCTGTCCGGGAAAAATGTAAGCCAGCGCCATAAAGTAAATCGTAATTAGTAAATGCGTGAATCGTAAATCGTCAATAGTAAAGGCGACGGCTGAAACGCTGTCGCTTTTGAGTCAGACCTCGGAAAGGCAACTATTCACGATTTACCATTCACGATTTACCTGCCTTCTCCTACCAGCGAACCAGCACTCCGCCCCAGGTGACACCGCCGCCAAACGAAGCCATCAACACCAAATCACCGGCGCTAATCCGCCCCGCCTCAACACATTCGTCGAGTGCGATCGGGATCGAGGCCGACGACGTGTTGCCGTGCATCGCAATGTTTGAGTACACGCGCTCGCTCTCGACGTTCAACTTGCTGGCCACGCCGTCCGTGATTCTCTGGTTGGCCTGGTGTGGGATGAAGATCTTCACGTCAGCTGCGCTCAATCCGGCTTCCTCCAACACTTCGCGCGAAATGTCGGTCATCGATCGCACCGCCACTTTAAAGAGCTCATTGCCCTTCATCTTAAAAAGTGATCGCCGGCGGCGAGCGTCGCGGCGGTAGCCGGCCGGCGCGTGCCGCCGCCCGGAGAATAAAGCTGTTCCTCGTATCGTCCGTCCGACCTGATCCGCGCGGCCAGAATGCCCCGATCGCCAGCAACCGCGCCGAGGACCGCCGCGCCAGCGCCGTCGCCAAATAACACGCAGGTATTGCGATCAGTGTAGTCAACGTACTGCGTCAGAATCTCCGCGCCGACGACCAGCGCATACTTCGACTGCCCGGTGCGAATCATCGTGTCTGGCAAGCGTCAGGCCGTACAGAAACCCGGAGCACGCAGCGACGACATCCATCGCCGCAGCCTTGTTTGCGCCAGTTCCGCCTGAATGATGCAGCCGGTTGACGGCAGTATCTGATCGGGACTGACGGTCGCGCAAAGTATCAGATCGATGTCCTCGGCCTGCAAACCGGCGCGCTCGATCGCCTCACGCGAAGCGCGCACGGCAAACTGCGAAGTGTATTCACCTGGCGGCTGCTTTGCGTCGTTGTTTAATGCCGGTACGACTGGTAATCCAGTCGTCAGGACGTCTCGACCATCTCTTCCAGCTGGGCATTCGTCAGAATGCCTTCCGGATAAGAGTGTCCTGTGCCCAGAATCCCGGCGCGCGTTTGTCCCATCAGTTCCTCGGTGGCTTTATTGGTGGTCGGTAATACTATCTACTACCCACTGGAAATCAAAGCACGCCCAGTGCTACTCACGCCAGGCAGTTTGCGTTACATCGCATGCAGCGCGTTCGTTTCCGCAATTCCTTTTTCGATCCGTTCACCCGCCCGGTTTTCGCAAAACTCCCTGGCGCTGCGAATCGCGTTGCGGATGGCCCGAGCGTTCGAGCTGCCGTGAGCAAGCACTACAATCTTTCGCACTCCAGCAACGGAGCGCCGCCATGTTCGAATAGTCGAGTCGCTTCTTAATGTTTCGAAAGGCGGGTTTCGCGAGCACGGCCCCTGCTTTAGTCACCGCCGAGGCGGTAAGCTCGCCTTGATCATCGATAACATGGCATCCGTCAGGCCTTCAGAGCTTAGGCATCGACGTTGCCGGTAAAACCATCGGTCACGATCACGTCAACTGCGCCGGAAAAAACGTCGCGCCCTCTCGACGTTCCCCATAAAGTTCAGGAAGGTCATCTCCGCAGCAGCGGAAACGCCTCTTTCGTCGAGATCGTTCCCCTTCGCCTCTTCCTCGCCGATGCTCATCAGTCCGACGACCGGACCCACAGTCCCCAACACGGCGCGTGAATAAGCGTCGCCCATGATAGCAAACTGCGCCAGGTGGTAGGTTTGCACTCAGAATTCGCACCGACATCCAGCAGCAACGTGGGTTTGGCCGACTTGGTGGGAATCAGCGCCGCAACGCCGGCCGATCGACGCCGGGCAGCATGCCGATCACCATCTTCGCGGTCGCCATGCACGCTCCGGTGTTACCCGCGGAAACAAAGCCATCGGCTTTGCCGTCAGTCACTAACCGCGTACCGACTCTCAAAGAACTCTTCTTCTTGCGCCTGACCGAAGTCATCACCGGCTCGCCCATACGCGATGACTTCAGCCGCTTCGACCAGCTCGATGCCGCGGTCGCCGTCGCCGCGCCACCCGCAACGCTTGAGTTCGGGTTCAACTATCTCGGGCTGGCCGACAAGAATCACTTTAACGCCAAAGTCGCGTGCAGCGGCCAGCGCTCCGTCAATCTCTGCATGCGGCGCGTGGTCGCTACCCATCGCGTCGAGAACGACTTTTCCCGTTAGCCGGGCTGCATCCGTCGACTGGCTTCGCACTGCAGCGTAATCTTGATCAGCTTAAGTTTGTTCTACCCGCACCACCTGCCGGTCTTTGTAGTATCCACATTTGGGACAGACGCGGTGTTGCAGGCGAGGCTCCCTGGCAATTGGACAAAGGGTTGTCTGCGGAGCCGCAGAGCATCGTGCGCGCGGCGTTTGCCGCGGCGAGCTTTCGAATGTCGTCGCTTAGGATTTGGCATAATTACTCAATTCGGTGAATAGTGAATCGTAAATCGTAAATAGAAAAACGCCGCCTGGCGGGTTCATTGCTTTCTATTCACGATTTACTATTCACGATTTACTAGCTTCTCCAGTCCCGCCCAGCGCGGGTCCACTTCTTTTGTCTCGCATTTTGCACTCATCCAGGTTTCGGTCTTTACCACAGACCGGACAGATGCGCTTCTGCGCTCTTCCTTACACAGCACGTGATCCGGAATCGCCAGCAGGTAGCTCTTCGGTCACCAGGTCATCAACGTCGATCGTTTCACCGTCAAAGACCGTCACGTCTAAATCTTCTTCGGAGAGCTCGACAGCCTGCTGCTCCCGGTAGTCTGCCGCGGTTACGTACTCAAGCTTGAACCGGGAATAGACCGGCAACTCAACCGGCTTCAGGCGGCGGTCACATTCCAGCTGCAGCCTTGCGGACAGCTTCCCGCTGACATCTACCCGACGAAGTTTCTGACGAAATTCTCCGGATACCGTGGGCGGTACCAGCAGCAGCCGCACCCGCTCATCTTCAATGACGAGTTCGCCAGGCGCGTAGGTATGGGCGAATGTTGCCCTTACCGCTTTCCAGACTTGCCAGCTCAATCCGCATTGCCACCACCCTATTGCGAATAGCAGCATTTTAGCGGCTAATGCGCAAAAGGCCATTATAACTGCAGGGGACGGCCTGTCAACGCGAGCGGCGGCGGTAGCAGCGCGGGTTGCCGTCCGACAGCACTCAGCTCATCGCCTGCGCGACAAGCTGAAGTTTGTCAGGCAGCTAACTGTTTGTTGAGCTACAGGCGCTCAGCGCGTCCTGGCGAAGCGCCTCGGCCAAACGCCGGTCGCCTCCAGTGATTAGCCTACGGGAATTTGTCGCTGACAGACGAAAGAGCGGCGCAGCCGCTGCCGCGTTCGTACTCTGTCGCTTACTCTTCAGGGGTGTTTTCTTCGTCGCGACCACCCGCGCTCCACTCTTTGCGAAGTATTCCGAGGGCAAGTTCATGGGCGCCGGCGCGCTCGGAAATCAAGCCAAGCACATAAAACGCTTCGCCGTAAGTCTCATCCATCTCCAGCGCCTTGCGCAGATGCCGCGTGGCCAGGCCATCCTTCGACAGTTGGTAATAGAGACAGCCGCAGCGCGTAGTGCGCCTCCGGCGAAGCCTTGCTGGCCAGGGCCAATTTAAACTCCTGAAGCGCCTTGGGCCACTTCTCTTCCGCTACGAAGAGCCGCCCCAGACCGTAGTGAGCGGCAAAGCTCGAGCCGCCAAGGCGCGTGGCGCTGGTCAGTAGTTCCTGGCGCGCTCCACGTCGCCTTCATCCGCGCAAGTCAGTCCCAGCAAAAGCGAAACGCGCCGGTCGCTCGGCGACAACTCATAAGCTCTGGAAAGATAGCTGCGGGCCCGGTGCGTCTTGCCCGTTTTGAAAAAATGTTCACCGACGAAGTAAAGCAACGAAGCATTGTCCCGAGCGATTTCCGCCGCGCGTTGCAGCGAACGAATCCCGCGGCCGAGCTGCTCGTCGTCGAGCAGAAGGAAGCCCTCGTTAATGTAACGCTCAAAAGCGTCATTCTCCTGACCGTGATAGTTAGCGAGAATTTTCAGACGCAAGTCCTCGCGCCGCTCGCTTTCGAGCTGTTCCTCAGCGTCACGTTCGCAGCGGTCGAGCCAGAGTCGCTCGAGTTTCTCGCCTTGCACGACGCCGTCGTCAGTTAACAAACTTACCAGCGATTTGACGAGCGCACGATCGAAGTGCGCGTTCTGAGCCTGGCGCAACAGCAGGTCGAGCCCGCGTTCCAGTTTTTCTGTTAGGCCGGCCGAGACGGCTTTCCAGTGCTGAGATTCTCTCGAGGAGATGTTCCTGGTTCGGCGGGGTTGGGTCGGCGCTCTCAAAACGCGCCAACACAGACTCGACGATGATCATCAGCCTGGTGCCACAGCGCGCACAGAATTCCTGACCAAGCGGATTCGCCGCCAGACACTTCTGGCAATAATGAGCTACCTGCGACATAAAGCTAGTCTGGAGTCGAATCTGGAGTCGATCGAGTCTGGCGCGTCAGCTTCTGAAGTTCTGACTCGTCAGACTCTAGACTCGATGACTCCAGACTATCCTAGTATTCGTAAAACCCGCGGCCGCTCTTTCTTCCCAGCCAGCCGGCGTCAACGTATTTTGTCAGCAACGGACAAGCACGATACTTGGGATCGCCCAGGCCATCGTACAACACTTTGAGTATTGCCAGACAGACGTCCAGGCCGATGAAATCCGCCAGTTCAAGGGGACCCATCGGATGGTTCATGCCCAGTTTCATGATTCCGTCGATACTCTCTCGCGTCGCTACACCTTCGTAGAGCGCGAAGATTGCTTCGTTGATCATCGGCAACAGCACGCGGTTGGAAACGAAGCCCGGGGAATCGTTGCAGTCGAGCGCGATTTTGCCCAGTTGTTCAGTCAGGGCTGCGAACGCGTTCGTATGTTTCAGTGGAGGTAGCGATGCCACGGATAACTTCGACGAGTTTCATCACCGGCACTGGATTCATGAAGTGCATGCCGATGACTTTGTCCGGACGACGCGTGGCCGCACCCAGCCGCGTGATCGAGATTGAGGAAGTGTTTGAAGCGAGGATCGTTTCTGGCGGCGTGATCCCGTCAAGCACGCTTGAAGAGTTCAGTCTTGACGCTCAGATCTTCGGTGACTGCTTCGATTACAAAAGCGGCCTGGCGGAACGGTTCGAGTTCGGTAGTGGTTATGACCCGAGCCGCTATCGCAACCTTTTCCTCAGCGCTCAGGCGTCCCTTGTCCACATCGCGCTGCAAGCTCTTATCAATCGCTGCCAGGCCGCGTTGCAGGAATTCGTCCTTCACGTCACGCATAACGACATCGTAGCCGGCCCGCGCGCCGCCACCTGCGCGATGCCGTTGCCCATGGTCCCGGAACCAACTACACCAATGATTTCAGCCATACTTTCAAAACCACTAACCGCCAAGGTAGCCAAGATCGCCAGGAACAAAAGCCAAATGTCAAAAGTTTGGCGTGCTTGGCGTCTTGGCGGCTAGTTTACCGTTCAACCGCCATCGCGACCGCGTTCCCGCCGCCGAGACAAAGCGAAATGATCCCGCGATGCGCATCGCGACGCTTCAACTCATAAAGCATCGTCGTCAACAAACGCGAGCCTGACTGGCCGATTAGCGTGGCCCAACGCGACGGCGCCGCCGTTGACATTCACTCGCGCCGGATCCAAACCCCAATTCCTTTGTAATTGCTACCGCTTGCACTGAGAACGCTTCATTCAATTCGATCAGATCGACATCGCCGAGCGACCAACTCGCCTTACGCAAAAGCTTGCGAATCGCATCCACCGGCGCCATCATCACCAATTCCGGCTCAAGCTCCGAGGTTGCCTGCGCGACGATACGCGCCATCGGAGCCACTCCCAACGATTGCGCGCGCCCTGCGGATGTAACTACCACGGCGGAAGCTCCATCATTGACTCCGGGCGCGTTTCCCGCGGTCACCGTCCCGCCATCTTTCTTGAATGCCGGCTTGAGTTTCGCCAAGCGCCTCGATCGACGTGTCTTCGTGCAAACAATACGTAACTT